>Ga0080006_1174983_pt2 | contig 196426 bp, 216 predicted proteins | sample RS3BMetagenome_FD_69209 | JGI IMG/M metagenome (GOLD analysis project Ga0080006, IMG submission 69209) | Ferric oxide microbial mat and aquatic microbial communities from Rainbow Spring, Yellowstone National Park, USA - RS3B (SPADES... ...
GTTAGTATCATTCCAATATACCAATGAAAATCTTCCTTTAGAATATTTATATTTAGAAAATATTTATAATTCGTGAAGGTTTGGAGATTTATTGTTTTGGTAATTTTGCTAATATTAATCTCTTACATAGGAAACAGCTTTACATTGCTTAATCCATATTCAGGTATCTGGAGCTCAGCATCAAATTTAAATTATAACAACGAAACGATTGTTATTCCATCTTTAATCAGCAACGTAACAATAAAAATAGATAGATACTCAACTGCGCATATCTACGCTTCGAACATGCATGATCTAATGTTCGCTCAAGGATATTATGTTGCTAGCCAAAGATTGTTTGAAATGGAATTCTTTGGCTTAGTCGCTGCAGGAAATGTAAGTTCATGGGTAGGATCATTGGGTTTAAAGTCAGATATAGCTGTGCATCTTATAGGAATTCCTCAAAATGCATTAATGAATCTTAATTTTTTAAAGAATAACTATCCTTCAATTTATTCATATTTACAAAGCTATTCAGATGGTGTTAACGCTTATATAAGTTCTTTGAATTACAGAGATTTACCTCTTGAATTTAAACTATTAAACGTCAATCCTTATCAATATTCACCATACTACATTCTTTGTTTTGCACAATTCATGGCATGGTCTTTAACGCATGGATTTGAAGATGAACTGAGGTCAGCATTAATCTATGCTAAAACAAACTTTACGTTTGCAAACCTATTAAATCCAATTTATCCGTATTTTACGAATGGGAATGTTACTGTCATGCCTGGAGATGGATCTATCAATAATTATAGCTTGACTAAACAAGGAATTTCTCCCAACTATGTTTTTAGTTTAAATTGGTATGATGAATGGGCAACAGGCGTTAAAAATTATTCAAAACTTATCAATATAATAAATCAAAGCCTAGAAGCTATCAATGACCCGTATTTTAATGTAATAGATGCTGGAAGCAATTCTTGGATAATAACTTCAAATTTTAGTTCCACGCATACTCCAATTTTAGCTAATGACCCGCATCTTACACTATATTCACCATCACTCTGGATGCCATTACAATTAGTTGCTAGTAATATGAATGTAACGGGCTGGTCGTTAGTAGGTATACCAGGAATTCTAATAGGTCATACAGAACATACAGCATGGGGATTAACTACTTCTTTTGGTTCGTCTTCAAATGCCTACATAGAAAAGTTAAACAGAAATATGTATTATTACAACGGGAGTTGGCTTCCTTTAAAGAGCTACAATTTTACATTGTTGGGAAAAACATATACTATAAATTATACAATACATGGACCTATTGTTTATTCCAATGGCACTATTGGTATTAGCTTATACTGGGTTGCCCAAAATGTACCAATGACAACAGTCATTTCAGAATTTTATTTAGATAATTCAACAAGCTTTAATGATTTACTAAAAGCAGCTCAATTATGGAATATACCGCCTCAAAACATTGCAATTATAAGTGACAACAATGCTGGAATTATAGATGCTGGCCTATATCCTTTAATTAAAGAAACTCTTCCAAACAATAAAACTTTACATGTAATCGGAGCAAGGGCTCCTTTGAATGGAAGCTTACCTAATTTCAGTCCAAATTCTTATGTCCCATTTGAATACTTACCTAAAACGATTAATCCAAATAGAGGGTTTGCCTTTGCTCCAAACCAACCCGATGCATGGATTAATTATCCTTATCCTTTCATAGGAGGTTATTGGGTTTCAAATGGTAGAGCCTATGATATATACCTTTACCTTTCAAAGAAATCTTCAGTTAGCTTACAAGACATGGTTAATTTACAAACTAGCGTTTTCGATTCATGGTCTTATATGCTAATGCCTTACATTAAACAGACTTTGTCCAACATGAATATGAGTAAAATTGAAATTCAAGCTTATAATGAAATTATAAATTGGGATTCAACATTTAAAGTTGATGAAATAGCACCTACAATTTATACTTACTTAGTTTCAGAAATGGTAAACATGTCATTAAACAAAATTTTAAAACCGTTAGGCTTAGATTTTTACACAGGTGAATCGGATTCAATGATCCCTTCACTGTTTTTGTATTTGGCTAAATATGATCCAAATTCTAACATATTCAACGGTAATTTTTCTAAATTTGTAAGGAACGCCTTTGAACAGGCAATCAACTATTTGTCCTCTAAACTAGGTAACAATATAAACAACTGGACATGGGGGAATGTCCATAAAATAGTTTTTTATAATCCATTAGGATTAAAGCCTTTATCCTTAGGCCCTTATCCAATGTACGGCGATTCATTCTCGTTAGCGCCAGGTTACATACCTTACGCTTTAGATGTTCCATTGCCCTATGTTACATTAGGTTCATCTCTAAGAATGGTAGCTGATACTAAATTACAAACATTCTACGTTGTTTTTCCTGGTGGATCAACGGAAAACTTTCTAAGCCAATATTTTAATACACAGATAAATCTGTGGTTGAAACTTGAATACATAAATCAAAATTTAAGTTCAATAATTGCAACATGGAATTTAAAACCATGAAAAAATATTACTTAATGGTAGTTTTATCAGCTGCTATTGCTATATTATTGATTATTTATTACCCACGTATCTACGCAGCAATAATAGCAGGAATACCATTATTGTTCATTAGAAGTAGGCATGCATTCATATTAGGATTTTTATTAGGTATTTTAGTAAACATAGCTGTGTTTTTATTGAGCTATTCAATAGGGCTGATTTCAAAATTAGCTGATACAATCTCAGCCTTAACAGGATTGCCCAGCATTGTTTTACTAATATTTTATCCTTTATTATTTTCTCTAGTAATCGGTATTTCAGCAGCCATATTCTCAGAAATATATTTCAGAATAAAAAAACAAAAATAAGCTATATCCTCGATCGGCCAATTTCTGTTAAATAGTATTCCCTACTTTTATAATCCACAAGACCTAATTCTTGAAGTCTTTTAATTCTTCTCCAAACCGTTACTTGAGGCATGTTTAAAAGCTTTGAGAGCTCAGATGCTCTAATTTTTGTCTTTTTAGATATCAAATCTAAAATAGCATTATCAACGTCATCAAGATTCATTTGAAACATGATATTTGTAGGTAAATTCACAGTAAAAGAACTATCTTCACTATGAATAACGATCTCACCTTTTTGACCCAAACTTGTTATTGCACAAAGCAAATAGAAAATTAATATTCTTTGCCCACCGCTTATATTAAAAACAATTTTATCCCCCGTGTAACTTTTAATCATCTTTCTTAGATCAGAAATAGATAAATATGGCTCTTTTATATTTACATTTTTAAATTCTGTTTGAAATGGGATTGTCTTTGATAATTCTTTTATCGCATTATAAGCATTTTCGGTTCTCTGGTCTTCACCTGAACTAAGCAATATTACCTTTGTATTCTCATCAACACCTCGTCTTAACAACTCTCTTATGATAAATTTTTCATCAAACCCTAGTGTTGCTATCATCAGCATAAAAATATTATGTTTTTTACACAATTATAACCTTTCCTTTTTCGAACAGTCTAAATTTAATAGTTTGGATATTTTTCATTTATTTGAGATGGAAGCATTCTAGAACTAATCATTTTAATAATCTTTATCATTTATCGCATAAGATTTAAGATGATATAAATACAGCTTTTTGCTAACAAATACAACCTAATTATATTATGAATTTTTCTTAAAAAATCATTCGAATAATTCTATCCATATTCCATTAGGATCTTTAATGTATATCCAGCGAGATCTTCCAGATCTTATTTCCAACTCTATTGGATATCCCTTCTTATTTAATTCTTCAACTGCTGAATCCAAATTCTTAACTTGAAATGCTAAATGATCTAATTCTTCTCCTGGCGTATATTCTGTATAAAATCTGCTTTTTTTAGAATAATAATTCAGCTCAATCAAACTTCCTCCACTTTCTAATACAGCTATTTCCCCATCTGTTTCCTTTATAGCATGCCTTCTTAAAAGTTTCATGTTAAGGATATTTGTGTAAAAATCTATTGACTTATCCAAATCAATTACCCTTATTCCAACATAGGCAAATTTAAATTCCATAAATATATTTTGGTTTAAAAAATTTAACCTTATTTAGAAAAATAATTAATAAATTTACTCATAATGAAAAGGTTAAATTTAGGATATTTTAAACTTTTAAACTATGATATAAAGATAATGATTATTTCTACCATATTTATTTCACTGCCTCAAGGATTTTTATTCGTGGACTTTCCAATTTACTTGAATATTGTAGGGTATTCGCCTTTATTGATAGGATTATTATTTACAATTTCTACATTTATAGGATCTTTTTTATTTTTATTCATAGCAACAATATCTGATTTGAAAGGGAGAAAGAATTTTGTAATATTGGGATATTTATTATTCGATTTGAGCTTTCTAATACTTGCTATAACATATGATTTAATATTGATAATAACCGTTGCAGTTCTGGACGGTATTGCATTTGCTTCTATATCTTCATCATTTATTGCATGGTTTACAGAAAAGACTAATTCAGAAGATAGAAATTATGCATTCTCTTTTATGAATTTTATTGAAGGAGTTTTTTCATCTATTGGAATGGTTATTGGTGGTTTGCCTCCGATTATAGCAGTTTTAACAAATATTTCCATTATTGATTCATACAAATTGATGTATTTTATAAACTTTCTATTTTCCTTGCCTTCTTTATTTCTCATTTATAGAGTAAAAGAAAGCTATAGAATACCCAAAGAAGTTGAGATATTACCCAGAGAATCATTTAAATTTGTTATGAAATTGTCAATCTTAGGTCTAATAGGATTGGGTGCAGGTATAATAATTCAACTCTTTCCTTTATGGTTTTATTTGAAGTTTGGAACAAATGTTGATGTTCTTGGTCCTATATTTGCCATATCAACATTTTTAACTGGAATAGCCTCTTTTTTCATCCCAATGATTGTAAAAAGATTTGGAACGATTAATATAATCATATTTCCCCAATTATTATCAATCATTATATTAATCGCCATACCTATATCTTTCTCATATTTATTTGCAGGAGTTCTTTATATTTTTAGAAATGTATTAATGAACATGTCAAATCCTATTTTTAATTCTTTCATAATGACTATAATTCCTGAAGAAGAAAGAGCAAGAGGGTCTGCAATAATACAACTATTCGATTCGATACCTAGGTCTATAGGTCCTACAATTGGAGGATACTTTTTTAATATGGGCATGTTGGATTTACCATTTTATATCACAGCAATATTATACACCGCTTCTATAATTTTATTTTATATGGTGTTTAAACCAATTTTTTTAAAAAGAATATAATATAATATGCTGAGATTTCAATTAGGGATAGATATAGGTGGTACATTTACTGATTTAGTTGTTTATGACAATTTAACTAAGCAAGTTAAGATTTATAAAATATCTACTACACCTAAAGAACTTGAAAAAGCTGTTATCAGGGCTATTGAAGAAATAGGAATAAATGGGAAGGAAATAAATTTTATTAATCATGCAACTACTATAGCTACAAATGCTTTATTGACAAGAGAAAATTTACCAAAAACAGCATTAATAACTAACAAAGGTTTTAGAGACATACTTGAGATAGGTAGACAAAAAAGAGCTGAACTTTACAATCTAAAATATACAAGACCTCCACCATTAATTCCTAGAAAATATAGATTTTGCATAAAAGGTAGGATTGCGTCAGATGGTTCTATCATTGAAGAAATAGAATTGAATAAAATAATAAAATTGAAAAAGAAGATGAAAGATGAAAACATTAATTCTATAGCGATATCTTTTTTGAATTCATACGTAAACAAAGTTCATGAAGTAAAAGTAAAAGAAACATTAAAGGATGAATTTAAATATATTTGTGCATCTCATGAAGTAGACCCAAATTATAGAGAATTCGAAAGGACGAGTACAACGGTTCTAAACGCTATACTTATGCCTATTGTTTCTGATTATTTACTGAGATTAAAATATGAATTAGAAAAGATGGAAATAAATTCTAAAGTTTATGTAATGTGTTCTAACGGAGGTTTAGCTACATATGAATACGCTTCAAAATTACCAATTTCAATAATCGAATCAGGACCCGCTGCTGGAGTATTGGCATGTAGTTATTTTTCCAAAGTGTTGGGCAAGGATAAAATAATTACATTCGATATGGGAGGTACAACAGCAAAAGTAGGCATCGTTATAAACGGTAAACCGGATATAGCTAATGAATATGAGGTTGCAGGTAAGGTTCATAGTGGTCGCGTTATAAAAGGAAGTGGATATCCTGTTAGGTATCCATTTATTGATTTAGCAGAAGTTAGTGCAGGTGGTGGAACGATTGCTTGGATTGATGAAGGAGGATCTTTAAGAGTTGGACCTAGAAGTGCGGGAGCAGAACCAGGACCTGTTGCATATAATAAAGGTGGACAAGAACCAACAGTTACAGATGCTAACATTGTTTTAGGAAAACTAAATAGTGATTTTTTGCTAGGTGGTAAGATGAAGATATTCGGGGAACTTTCAAAAAAGGTCATCGAAGATAAGATTGCAAAAAAATTAAATATGAATGTAATAACAGCTTCTGAAGGAATTATAAGAATAATTAACAACATAATGGCTAAGTCCATTTCAATAATGAGCATCGAAAGAGGTAGAGACCCCAGAGAATTTTCTATAATTGCCTTTGGTGGTGCAGGACCCATGCATGCTTGTGAATTAGCTGATGAGATTGGAATCAAAGAAATAATCGTGCCTCCTCATCCAGGCTTGTTTTCTGCTTATGGACTTCTAACAGTAGATATAGTAAAAGTCTTCTCCTCTTCAGTATTTGATAAAGATTTAGATAAAGTACTTATTGAATTAAAAAATAACGCGATTGAGGATTTTAAAAAGGAAGGGTTTGAAAATGTAGAATTCGAAGAATTTATAGACGTGAGATACAAAGGACAGTCGTATGAAATTACATTAAAATATGAAGGTAAACCAAACATAAGGGAACAATTTGATAAAGAGCATAAAAAATTGTATGGATATAGTTCTAAAGACCCTATTGAAATTGTAAGCATAAAAGTCTTAGCTATAGCAAAAGTACCTAAAATCGAAATAGCAGAGTCAAGAAGAAATAAGGATAAAATCGAGATAATCTCTAAAAGAAAAGTATACTTTAACGGAGAAAGCTATGAGATACCTATATATTCTAGAGATGCAATCGATGTCGGATTTGAAGGAAAAGGACCTGCAATTATAGAAGAATATGACTCAACGATTGTTATAAATCCAAATTGGAAATGGTTTGTTGATAAATATTTAAATATAATATTGTCAAGATAAATGGATAAAATAACTGGACAGATTATTAGAAATTCACTTTTCTATGCCAGTGAAGAAATGGGAATCGCTTTGAGAAATGCTGCATATTCCCCAAATATAAAGGAGAGAATGGACCATTCCGCTGCAATATTCGATTCAGAAGGCAGATTAATCGCACAGGCAGAACATATACCAGTTCATCTGGGCTCTTTACCGTGGGGTCTTAAAAAAACTATTGAATACATGGAAAAAGAAAGCCTGAATTGGGAGGAAGGATGCATGATTGTTTTAAATAATCCTTACATAGCTGGTACTCACTTGAATGATATAACTGTTATAAGACCTGTTTATTATCTAAGCAAAATCATAGCCTTTGTTGCAAATAAGGCTCATCATTCAGATATTGGAGGTAAAGTTCCTGGTAGCATATCCTTTGATGCTAAATCAATCTATGAGGAAGGTTTGATAGTGAACCCTATTTATTTAATTAAAAAAGATGAATTTCAAACAAGCGTGCTTTCAATTTTATCAATAAATTCAAGAAATCCATATGAGAGATTAGGAGATATAAGAGCGCAAGTTGCCGCTAACTATGTAGGAGAAAGACGCATATTAGAAATAATAAATAAATACGGAGTTGAAGCTTTTAATGAAGCCAATGAAATAGCTTTTGAATATGGTGAAAAGATATTTCTTAACAAACTAAAAGAAATGAAAAAAGGCATTTTTGAGGCTGAAGATTTCATAGAAGCGCCTGACTATAAAAACATAAAGCTAAAGGTCAAAATTAACATAACCGATGATAAAATTTTAGTCGATTACGAAGGGACAGATCGACAAGTCCCTATGCCTTTGAATGCTGTTTTTGGTGTAACGATTTCAGGAGTTTATTTTGTATTTAGGTCATTGTTTGGAGAAGACTTGCCACTTAATTTTGGAGCTTTTAAAAACATTGAAATTTCAGCTCCTACTGGAATAGTTTTAAACCCTGAATTCCCATATCCTGTTGCAGGAGGTAATGTAGAAACTAGTCAGAGAAATGCTGATTTGTTATATCTTGCAATGAGCAATGTTTTACCTGATTTAGTTCCATCTGCTGCAGGCGGTTCAATGAATAATGTAATGATAGGCGGAGTGCATAAAGGAAAAACATGGGCCTTTTATGAAACGATAGGTGTAGGGTTGGGTGGAAGAAAGGGGATGGATGGAACAGATGGAATTCAAGCAAATATGACAAATACAATGAATACACCAATCGAAGATATAGAAAGAAACTATCCAATTTTAATTAGGAAATATGAATTTAGACAAAATAGTTCTGGTGCAGGTAAATACAGAGGAGGTTGTGGCATAATAAGGTCATATTTAGCTCTTGATGACGTTACGTTTACAGTTTTAGCTGATAGAGGTAAGAATAAGCCTTGGGGGTTATTTGGAGGATTGGAAGGCAAGAATACAGAAGTCGTAATTAATAAGAAAGGAAGAAGAAAAGTTAGAATAAAATCAACGTTTATTTTGAATAAAGGAGACTGGATAGAGATCAGAACCGCAGGAGGTGGAGGATACGGTAATCCTTTAGAAAGAGATATCAATAATATTTTCAGAGATTACGAAAACGGCATTATAAGTTTTTCCTACATCAAGGAATATTATAAGCAATTTAAAAAATGGAAAAAATAGGAGCCAATATATTTTAATTAAGTTAATTATTCTTGTTTATGACGCAAACTTCTGATGAAAATATATGGGGACTTATCGCATGGATTTTATCTATTGTTGGTGCAATCCTAGTTCTGGTATTAAAACCAAATTCAAGATATGCGAAGTATTGGGCATATCTATCTGTATCTTTCTTTATAATCTTTATAGTAGGTTTGGCAATAATTTCTTTGATAACAATATTTCTAAGCTTAATTCCTTTTTTAGGAACAATTGTATCATCAATAATTCAAACATTATATTACTTATTTGCATTGATAGTCTGGATAATAGGAATATTAAAATCAGCATCAAATGTTTTTTGGAAACCTAGATTCATATACGACCTAGCTTTGAAATTAGGAATTGAAAATGTTTAAAATTTTAGCTTGATAGAGTCTTTAAATATTATTCATCATGGAAAATAAAAGGCTAGTTATAGCTGTGGGCGGTAATGCGATTGAAAATCTACCTGTCGATGATAAACCTAATTATGAATTTAAGGAATTGATTAAACAAATAAGTATTCTAGCTAAATACAACAATGAGATAATTATAACGCATGGTAATGGACCTCAGGTAGGCTATTTGCTTCTTCAACAAGAAATAGCAAAGGAAGAGGTTAAAGGAATGCCTTTATATATATTAATAGCTATGACTCAAGCTCAAATTGGATATATTTTGCAAAAAGAGATTTCTTCTTTCTTAATGCAGAAGATCCCAGTATTTACAATACTTACACAAGTTGAAATTGACGAAAACGATCCCAATTTTAAAAACCCAACTAAACCAATTGGACCTATTTATACAAAAAGTGAGGCAATAAAATTGTCGAAAGAAAAAGGTTATGTGATTAAAAAAGTTCCATATAAGAATGGATTTGCTTATAGAAGAGTCGTAGCTTCTCCAGAACCAAAGAGAATTGTTGAACTAGAAATAATAAAAGAGATGATTAATAAAGGAATTGTAATATCATGTGGTGGTGGAGGGATACCAGTAATAATTAAAGATAGAATGATTAAAGGTGTTGATGCAGTTATAGATAAAGACCTAACAAGCTCTAAATTAGCTATTGAAGTTGAAGCAGATATGTTAATTATTTTAACGAATGTTGAAAAGGTTAAACTAAATTTTGGTAAACCTGATGAAAAAGAAGTTAGCAAAATGAGTTTAGAAGAAGCTAAAAAATATTTCGAAGAAGGACATTTTTTAGAAGGTAGCATGAAGCCAAAGATGCAAGCCTGTATAAATTTTGTGGAAGCAACTAAAAGACCTGCATTAATTGCATCAACAAAACATCTATTAGATTCTATAAATGGCTATAATGGAACGTTAATATTTATCTAAAATTCCAATTTTATTCTTCCAAAACCTAATGATTTTGATTTTCCAACACCTAAAAATTCAGCCCATTCAAATAATGTAATAAGGGCTTTTAGATAACCTTCTTTTGTACATGCAATATAATTTGCACTTCCAATGAAACAAGGAACTTTTCTTCCTTCTCCTATATCAACAAAAACTTTTTTAATCGTAGAGTCTTCGATCTCTAAGCCATTTAGCATTAATTTCTCAATCTTTTCTTTGTAGTTTTTTTTAGTAAATTCGTAATAATCTTTTGAAATATTATACAATAATCTGAAAGGTGAGGGGAAAGGTATCTCATGTCCATGGAATATAAAATTAGTAGGAGTTAAGAATCTGATTCTAAATTTAAATTCACTCCACTTATTGGAATCCGTAAATTCAATAATGGGCAATTCTTTTTCTTCTATCGATATGGAATCAGGTATGAATATTCCCGCAGGTTCTTTTAAAGAATTTTCTTTTAAGAAAGCTTCCATAAACTTTTGTGCTGCATCATAGTCTGTAAATGTAATTTTCAATTGAAATATATCTTGATTTTTCATAACAAAAGGATTGGAAATTTTTTCAAACTCACCTTTGCCGTTCTTTATATAAATTCCTGTTAGAATGTATTTTTCATTGTGAATTAAAGGCTCAACTATAAAGGGTTTTCTGGCTTTTTTTTCAAAATCAATACCGATTCTTTGATAATAATCATAAACAATCTTTAAAGAAAAAGATCCACTCCATGCCGTTATCATATGTGGTATATCTGAAAAATACCTAAGCCGAATTTTCAGTATATATATTTTCATAACCTCTTTTTGAGTTAAAATATAATATCCTAAAAGAATTTATTATTATTTTTATTCACAAATCAGCTATTTAACATTTAGTCAAAAACATTGATTCATCTCATTTCACACTGATTTTAATATAAAAACTATGTTGCTAATTAATTTTTCAACATAAAATAGTTTCAAATATTAATTTTTGATCAAGTGATATATTCAGATTTATTACTAAACAAAGATTAATAAACAACTATGAATAAGGAAATGTTATACATTGCTGTATCGGGAATAATTGCATTTATTTTAACAGTAATAACATCAATTTATTTCAATCCTTGGTTTAATTTATTTAAAAATGCATTCAGCGATTTAGGTTCAGACAAAGCTAATTTGCCAATTATTTACAATTATGGATTAATTATAACCTCTTTATTCGTCATTATGTATTCAATAAGCTTAATATCCTTAGGTAAGAATAAGCTAGAAGTCGTTAGCGGATCATTCTTCTTTATTGCTGGCATATTTTTATCTTTAATAGGAATTTATCATGCAGGAACAAGGCCACATGTTTTTGTATCTTCTTACTTTTTTATCCAGAGCGATATTTCAATACTAACCTGGAGTTTATCAGCTCTTTCTAACAAAATTAATTATGGGATTATTTCACTTACGTTAGTTTTGTTAGGAACAATACTCGGATTCTTTCTGAATTGGCCATCTGTTGCAATTCAAGAGGCATTCGGAATTTCGTTAATATCGATTTGGGTAATCCTTGCTTCTTTTTATTATGATTAACAAAGCATTTATTTTAAAAAATGCAGTAATTAAATCAATAATAATTTGATTATAGAAATAAATTAAAATTATTATATTGTAAAAATTTCAGGAAATAATCGCAAGAATAATAAAAAATCGATTTAGGATTATTCTTTTCTAAAAAGTTTTTTATTAAAGTTGCTAAAGCTGTTGATTTACCTACTTGCATTAGCCCTATGATAAAATTAAGAGAATAAGGTTTTAGGGAAATTTTAGAAATAACATCCGGAATCTATTTTACTTCAGATTTAATATATTTTCTATAAAGATCATGTTCTACAATTTATCTTTATTTATACACTAAGGATTTAATTCTTCAATTATGTGGAATTTAATTACACAAATGCTTATAAATATTGTTTATTATCATTCTATAATTATTTAAATACATCTTATGCTTTTCTGTTTATTCCAAAAAAACTAAAACATTGCTAATAATTAATTGTGAATAAAATATTATTCTAAATGCTTTAATTGTAATATTGAAATTTTATTCTTTTATGTTTGAGAAATAGCTCTTACATCAATTCTAATCTCTAATAGAATAAAAAAATAAGATAGATATTTGTTTTATTTTATGTATTGCTAGAAATATTTGTTTGTTTAGATCGCCAAACTAATGCTAAAATACCACCTATTAAAGCTAATATTAATCCAATTAAAAATCCTCCTCCGCTAAAAAGGCTAATTACTGAGAAAATTATTACCAATATTGCACTTGTTCTAATTTTCCCTAAACTTCTATTGTTAATTAAAATTTATCCAACAATTACCATGATCCCTGATATAACGCTTAAAATAAAAAACAATATAGCAAATGCGTTTATGCTTGGTGATGTATAATAGTTAACATGGCTAACACCATTAATGTTAGTTTCAATTATCGTTTCTGCAGAAGTAAAAATAAATGCAGAAAAAATAAGCTGCTAATCAATATTAATATTCCTCCTATTAATGATAAAACAAATGGCAAAAAAGGTCTATCTCCATCATTTAAAAAAGATTAATTGCTGATAAAAAATTATTTTCTTTTTGTTAGTATATATGTTGCTATTGCAGCAATAGCAATTATTGAAACAACTAAAATTACTATATAAGTAATCATGTTTGAAGTACTGCTTGCTTGCAAAGTGATATTAACATTCTGATTGCTTACATTCAAGCTTCCAGTTAGATTGCTTACTGTATACCCTTGAGGCAATGTAATAGTGTAATTGTAATTACCTTTAGGCAAGTTGAAAACTATTGTATCGCTGCTCGAAGTCTTTGTAACTCCATTGATTGTAACGCTCCATGTGGAGTTGTTAGGTAGACCTGAGATCTTAAAAACAATAGGGTACAATTGTGTGAATGAGATTGTTATTGTCAATGAAGAGCTGTTGACGGTTATTGTTCCAGAGATTGGGTTTATTTGATAGTTTGTTAAGTTTATAACTGTAAAGCTATACTTCCCATTTGGTAAATAGAAAGTAATGTTGCTTGAAGTTGAGTATCTTGTTGTTCCGTTTATTGTAATACCCCATTGAGTACCATTCTGCAATCCTTGTGCTATAAAGTTTACCTTAAACATAAGCAATTCAAACTTTATCTCAACGGTTATATTACTTCCTTTAACAGTTATAATACCATTATTTGGCATAGCTACATAGTTTGTGATATTCAAAACATGGAATTCATAGGTACCATTGTGTAGCTTGATTGTAATTAAGTTATTCGTTGAACTATACTTTGTTCCATTAACAAGTATGCTCCAGTTAGTTCCTGCAGGTAATCCTTGTTCAACGAAAGTTACATTGAAAGTTTGCAAACTAAATTGAATCATTATAGTTAGATTATTGTTATTAACATTGAAGTTTCCTTTATAAGGATTGGGAACATAATAGTTAACCGTATTAATGTTAAAGCTATACTTACCATTGGGTAAAACAAATTCAATGTTGCTTGTATTTGATGATTTAATCGTTCCATTGACTGATACACTCCATGATAACCCCTGAGGAAGACCATTTTCAATGAAAATTACAGTGAATGTCTTTAGTTTGAAATTAATTGTTATTGTAATATTTGAATTAGTTATTGTAAATGAGCCCATTGAAGGATTAGCTACATAGTTTGTTACGTTTAAAACATAGAATTTATAGTTCCCACTTGGTAAACTAAAAGTAATAAATGAACTTGTAGTATTCTTAGAAGTTCCATTCAATATTATTCCCCATTCTGTATTGATAGGAAGACCTTGTTCTTCGAAGGTAACGCTATAGAGCTTCATGAAATGTATCGTTATTGTCAATGAAGAGCTGTTGACGGTTATTGTTCCAGACATTGGGTTTATTTGATAGTTTGTTAAGTTTATAACTGTAAAGCTATACTTCCCATTTGGTAAATAGAAGGTAATGTTGCTTGAAGTTGAGTATCTTGTTGTTCCGTTTATTGTAATACCCCATTTTGTGTTATTCGAAAGCCCCTGTTCAATGAAAGTAACAGGATATGTCTTTAATTTGAAGGTTATTGTAACGTATACATTATCATTACTCACTATAACCGTGCCAGAGCTTGGAATTGCAACGTAATTTGTTAAGTTCGATACTGTATAATAATAAACACCGTTTGGAAGCTGGAAGGTTATTGTATTTATTGATGAGCTTTTTGTCATTCCATTCAATGTAACATTCCAAGTAGTGCCACTAGGTAATCCTTGTTCTACAAAAGTAACTGTGTATGTTTTAGATGTAAATTGAACTGTTATTGTAACATTATTTCCTGAAACAACGATAGTTCCTGAACTTGGATTAGCAACCAATCCAGATACGTTAGGAATACTGTAGCTATAGGTCCCGTTTGGTAAGCTGAATAAAATTGTATTCGTTGTAGAATTCATGGTTATTCCGTTTAAAGTTACTTTCCATAAAGTTCCATTTGGCAATCCTTTTTCAACAAATACAACATTAAAAAGTTTTTGAAAGTCAATTGTAATTGTCAAATTGTTACCGTTTATTGTGAAACTACCTGAAGATGGATTTACTGAATATCCCTTAATAGGCAATATATTAAATGAATAACTTCCATTACTAAAATACAATGTTACTGTTGAATTTACAAAGTGATGCATTGTTCCGTTGATCGAAATAAACCATAAAGTACCTGGTGGAAGACCTTTTTCTATGAAAACTACCTTGTATCCAGAAGGTGTTATGAATTGGAATGGAGTCTGATTTTCTGCTACTCCCGCGTTATTGAAGGAGTATACAAATAATGTATAATTGCTATTCGCATGAACAGGCAAAGCTATTGTAAAATTGACCGTTCCTTTAACTATGTTATTGTATGTAATGTTAAAATATGAAAAAGTGTGGTGTGTATTATCAACTAAGAAAAAGTTAGTTTGTTTAACTCCTGATATATTATCTGTAGCTTGACCGCTTATGTAAACGATGCTGGAAGTTATCTTTGATGAAGTTATCTTTGTTACAGGTGGTAATGGATCATAGATTTGTGTAACATAATTTGTTCTAACAGGAGGATTGTTATTGAATATCACATCTGCATAAGAGACAAGTTCTGTCCCAGGTGGTGTATCGTTTCTAACGTTGGCAGAAAAGGAAATGAAGCCTTGACCTATTGGAGGTGGATTATCTGGCGGTAGATTTATATTTGTAAACTGTGCTACGATAACGTTATTTGTTTTATTAACTGTAAAGCTTGAAAGAGCTGTAATATTTGAAGCTGCTTGAAACTTTACAGTCGAAGAGTTATAATGGGGGTCTAAATGAATAATAACGGTAATATTAAAGGCTGGTAATGTAGCGTTAGGTTCGTTTTCAAAACCTACAGTAAACAGGTTTGTTAAATTTCCATTTGTGTAATTTAATGGATTAACATTCATGAAATTTGGATCCCCTGCAACTCTTGCTTCTCCAATGTTTGAGCCGCATGTAGATGAACCACTTAAAAAAGCAAACAAAGTAAGATTCCGTGGGTGTGAAAAGAGGTTGGATAAAAGACTTAAATAATTTACTATGTTTGAAGGAGATGTAACTTCCTTGGCAAGCTCATTCGCAACTTGCTCTAATTTAGGAGCATCATCATCTGCATACTTATTTATATTCCAAATTGCTTTTTTACCATTGAAATACCAATGACCCAATCCTTTTTGTATAATTTTTCCATTTTCTAATTTAGTGACTTGGCCTGGAACTGAACCCCATCCCAAATACCATCCTCCGAATTTTTCATTTTTTGCTATCTTTATAATATTACCCCAAATAGGTTCACCTTCTTCAGTAGTACCTACTATTGTTTCAATTCCTGCAGGTATATTTATTGTAAATGTTTTAGTAAATTTTAAAATTTTTATAGTAAATGTTCTACTAATAGATGAACTTCGTTGAAGTATCCATCTTCCTAAAGTAAAACCGTTTTTAATACCTTTTAAAATATCCTTTATAGCACCGCCTAATATTTGACTTCTCGGTAAAAATTTAAATACGTTTGCTATACCTTTAACTATACTTAAAACTGAAACTATATTTCCAATCCATTGTCCCAATTTTTTACCTGCATTAAAGTATGCATCATCGCCTGTGAAGTTTATTAAGTTAAAAAACGTGTTTTCTAGTAAACCGGCTATTTCACCTGCTAAATATTTAGCATAAGGTGAGCATAATATTTTATAAAATAAGGATTCATCAGAAGTTGTAAACTCTTCAGCACCCCCGCCCCCTCCTCCAGCCCCTCCTCCAGCTTGATATGATTGGCTAGATTGCAAGTTATACTGAGCTTGACTCGATGAAAAGTAAGAATAACTTGAAAGAGAATTTAAAGAGTTCGTATAAAAGCTATACAATGATTCATTTCCATTTTTCGGAGACTGATTCATAAGTAAGGTAGAATTGCTTGAGAAAAGATTATTTAAAGTATAGTTTTCTACAGGGAACATCAGCTCTCTTTGAATTAGGCTATACATTACATAAATGCCTAATCTAGGTGTATTGTTAAAAAGATTGTTAAATGTTGCATTGATTTGATCAACAGGAAGATTAAGAAGATAATGGAACAAATTTTCTTCGTAATTTATAGATGCGTTTATAGCTTTTTCTACAAATGATGTAACATTCAAGTTTTCGCTTGTTAAGTTATTCCACAGATTTGGCGGTAGCATTGCCAATTGGGTAGGCACGTTTCCCAATACTACTTGATGAACTAAACCGAGCGATACAATCGCAGAATAATTTCCTTCATAGATTAGAAATAAATGAATTTGCTGATAAGGTTCTAAATAGAAAGAAACAATTGCTGAATTATTGCTCAACCCAATTATTTTCATCGGAAGATCGCTCGTAGCCCCCTTTATTGTAATATACGGTGGAGCAGAAAATAGATATATAAAGTACGCTCCAATGTCGCCCAGATTAGAAATCGTAAATACTTGACGCGATGTTACACCTCCATCTATTCTTAATGGATGAGGACGAGCTGAAGAAAATGCTAAAGATAAATTAAACTGGTTAATTGGAGTTAAATTGAAATTAACTACTGCACCAGTTGTAGTATTTAAAATTTTTACTTGAGGTGTGTAGTTTTGAGTCCATGCTAAAATTTCATTATAGCCACTAAAGGCTACCAAATTGTAGAATCCATTGCTATCTGTCTTTGTTTCGTGCTCAACGCCGAATACGCCTACATCTCTAATTGTAGCACCTACAATTGCATGACCGTTATTATCAACAACTTTTCCTGCAATTACATTAGAGATAAGTTTTGGCTTGATGATATAAATTGAAGCTGGATAAGGATTTTTGTTCATGAATTTAACAGCATATAAATAGTTATTACCAAAATGCAAATCAAAGAATACGTTTTCATGCGCAATAAAGTTGACTGGAAAAGTATCGTTTGAAAATAAAAAGCTACCTACATATTCAAATATTGTAAAGCCTGTTTTGTTATCATTGAGGATATAAGAATCACCAGATAAATACTCAACACCGCTAGGATTTATTGCTATTGAATAGAACAATAAATTGTTTGGTTCTTGAATATAATATTCTTGAAATCCTTTATTAGAGTAAACGAATATGGAATTATGACCGGTGCCGATGTTACTAAGGATATATATGTCTCCTTGCTGACTTACGGTAAATCCTCCAGAACCAAACATTTCTACAGAATTAGGAATTGTTATATTGTATAAAATCAACTATGAGAATTGCGAAATTCATTAATAATTTTTAAATGTCTTACTGTATCAATCTTAAACGAAATTAGGTTAATATATTTAATAGAAATTTCTAAGAATAAGAATGAATGAGTAAATTATTTCTAATCAATCCTAGCTCATCTATAGGTAATAAGCATGCTTTGCAACTGAATAATAAGTTCAGTAGATTTTTCATTTTTAAATTTAGAATTGTATTTTTTAGTATTACGCTTTCAATAAAAATATAGCGGAAAATCGTTTTCTATGATTTTAATTATATGATTTGCTGTGCAGATTGCCCCGTTTAAAATTACCATTATTATTAAAATAAATTTTTAATCGAATATCAACGTTTTTGTTTCAGGGGCTAAAATAAAAATAACAATGGCAGCAATTATTGCAATAGCTGTTGTTACGATTAAAGGCACAACCACACTTTGCAAGTACTGTAAAAGAATGCCAAATATTAAAGGGCCAAGTACAGCTACAACTTTCCCAACACCTTCTGCTAATCCAAAGGCTTTTCCTCTTAATTTAGTTGGAAACAATTCGCTAGTAAAAGGATAGACAGACCCCCATGCACCTAGATTGAAGAAGCTAACAAAGAATAATGCTATAGTGAATAGAAAATAATCACTTGTTGCTAAACCCATCGTTATACCCAATATACCACTTAGGAACAAATAAATTGTCAAAGTTGTCTTTCTACCAATTCTTTCCACAAAATACATTGCACTCAAATAGCCTGGTATTTGAAAAACAAAAGCAAGAACTAAAAATAACCAAATATTACCTGAATAAAGATTTACTGCATTAAGAATTTGTGGAAGCCATAAGAATAATCCATAATATGTGTAATTCAGAGCCATCCATGCAGCTAGCATTGCAGCAACTCTTCTTCCGTATCCTGCAAATAGTTCTGAATAGTTACCTCTTTCTTCAATTGCAAACTTTATTTCCTTAGGATCGACATTTCTATTCATCAATTTGCCTAAAATTTGAGCAGCTTTTTCAAGTTTTCCTGTCTTAGCTAGGAAAAATGGCGATTCTGGAACTAGAAATCTAAATAAAGCTACAGTGAAAGCTGGAAAAGCTGCAGCGACAAATAAAGCTCTCCAATTTTCTGAAAATATAACTAAAAAAACATAAGCTAATAGCAAAGCAATTAAACTTCCTATAGGCCAAAATAGATCTAAACTTACCATAAGCCTTCCCCTTTTTCTAGAAGGTAAAAACTCGCTTAGTAATGCCGGATCAACGACAAGCATTCCGCCCAATCCAACACCTGCTAAAAATCTATATGCGATTAATTCATAAAAGCTATTAGAAGTAGCTGTTATAGCTGTGAATATACTATACCATAGCAACGAAGCTTGGAATAAAGGTCTTCTACCTATTACATCACTAAATCTTCCAAATATTATAGCGCCTATTATATCTCCGATGAGGACAGCAGATGCAAGTAAGCCTTGTTGAAAACTGTTTAAATTAAAAATAGAAGAAAATAATGGTAATGTGAAAGATATTAAAATGATTTCCATAGCTACGAATGACCATGAAAAACGTATTATCCATAGGATATTATTTTGCTGCTTTGTTGTTTTTTCTGTATCAAGTATTTCCTCGATTCTCATTTACTGTTAAATGTATGACTAAACTAATTAATTTTTATATAAGTAGCTTATAATTGATTAAATAGATACAACATATTTTATTTTAACAAATTTTTTTGTATTTATGAAAGGTTATAAGCTTGACTACAATTATTGTGGTAATATTTTTATTTCTACAATGTCACCTTCCTTTATTCCAAGTTCCTTCTTTATATGATGTTTAGATATTACTTCAATAATATTTCTAGGATGTATTGTTCTTTCTAATAAGATAACATGGCAATCTAACTTGTTATTTATTATTGCAGGGAAACATTTAACCCAACCATAAGTTCGTTTTCCGTCAGTAAAGCCATTTATAAAAATACCTGTGAAATTGTTTAAGAAGCCTCTACTCTTAGGTTCTATAAGCTTTATATTTAAAGTTCCTGGAAAAGGCCTATAGCCCAATTTCTCTTCAAATTGTTTTGCATAACCTTCTAGTGAAATGTAATATCCTCCTTCACCTATCCCTTTCTGAACTATTCCTTTAACAATAACTTCTTTTTTACCTTCAATGATCCCCTTTAATCCTGAGTAAGTTTCTAAAACTACATCTCTTCCTTTTTTTGTTAACATAATTTCTTGTCCTCTTCTAGATGTTTTTCTAGTTATATATCCTTCTTCTTCCAATCTTATAAGCTTAAGAGATGCATTCTGCTGAGTAGTTTTTAATTCTTTTGCTAAAAAGTTCGTTGATATTAAAATAGGTTTGTAGAAAGCTCCTAGTTGAGCCAATTTTATTAATTCAAAAATATACTTCCTTTCCATACAAATTTTATTTAAGATAAAAATTTATTTTTAATTTTATAACCTTACTTATGGCTAAATTTAATAGTAAAGAAGTTGCAGCTATAGCAATTTTCGGAGCTCTTGCAGCGATGGTGACTTTAACGACGGATCTGCCTATATTTAGATTTCCAATTTTACCATTTTTAAGATTCGATTTGGCAGAAATAATAGATTTTCTTGCATTTCTCTTGTTAGGCCCCATTGCTGCATTGTTTACAATACTGGTTCATTTTATTACGATTAGCTTGCTACCAGGAGCTCAAGTACCTATTGCGAGCCAAGCCATGAAAGCTGCTGCAATTTTATCGACTATCTTCGGATTTACGATAATAATGAGATTTAGATCATTAAAGGTAGCTTTACCGTTTGCGATAATTTCAAGAGTTTTGATAATGAGTGTTGCAAATTATCTATTTTTCTTAGTATTCTTTCCTTATACATTCCAGCCTTCTCTAAACTTAATCGCTAAAACAACAGGAATCGTTGTTCAAGGATTTGGAATGCAGGTTTTTGTTTTGCTTTCAATAATAGGAATATTTAATGCAATACATGCAATTATTACAACCTTCATACCGGTTTTCCTATTAAGATATAATCCTCAATTGATAAAAGTAGCATCACTAATAAAGCCTGTTTGGTTTATAAAATATTTGAATCTTACGAAATAAAACTTTTTTCATAATTCTTAATTTTGTTTATACCAATTCTGATATTTTGAGAGCTTTAATTTTCTCTTTCTTAACATACTTTTAAAGGAGTAAATTCTTTTTATTACCGCAAAGATATTAATATGATGAAGTGAGAGAAGAAGAATTTCTTAGAATTCGTGCATTACGATTTTTAAAAGAAGCTGAAGATGATATTATGAAAGAATATTACGATTTAGCAATTTTTCATTTAGAACAAGCTTTACAACTCAAAATTAAATATTTGTTAGCAAAGAAAATCGGTTACTTTACCAAAACACACATGATTAGTCAACTCATCAATGAACTTGAAAGAGTTTATCCAAAAATAATTGAATTTTTTCTAAGCTTTAAAGAAGAAATAGAAGAATTAGAGTTAGCTTATATAGGTGCAAGATATCTTGCTATAAATTATTCAAAAGAGAAAGCGGAAAAATTATTAAAGTTTACAAAAAAAGCTTTTGAATTTTTAGAAAAATATGAAAGCGATTGATATAGCGATATCAACATATATACATAAGAAAAAATATTTTGACAATTATCTTGAAATAGCAAAAATAATTAAAGATTTTATAATTAAAAACTTAGATGAAAATGCAAAAGTTATAGCTTTTGGTAGTGTTCCTAAAGGAACCTATACTCCGCTAAGCGATCTTGATATATTAATAGTAAGCGATAAAATAAAAGAATATGCAAAAGTTATTGTTAAGATCAAAGATTATTTGAACGATTTCTTCGCTCCAATCGAATTTCATTTTGCTACAAAAGAGACATTTGAGAAATGGTATAAAAAATTCCTTGATTATTATATTCAAGTTAATTAAATAAATCTTTAAGATAAAAGTTTACCTTTTTAATTTGCATAAAAATATATATTGATAATATTGTTGATATTGATATAGCTACCGATTCAGATATGTTAGTTATAAATAAACTAAGATGAATAATTAAGTTCATCTACAAATTTGATTAAATAAAAGGAGAATTATAAATATTTAATTAGTTTTAAACATACACGCTAAAAAATATATTTATATAACATTTACAGTAAAATCAGAAATAAAGCAATAGGTTGAAGAAAAGCGTGGAAATAAATAATGAGAAATAAACAGCTTAATATAAATCAATAGAAAAGTCAAATTTTGTAAGCTTTAATAAAACACAATATAAGTAAACTATTTGATTCCTAAATACATACTTGCAAATTCTTTATGTTCCAATAATTCTTTTGGTTGTCCGCTGAAAGCTACACGACCACTTACTAAAAGATAAGCTTTATCCGCTACTTCAAGAGCTCGCATCGCATTTTGCTCAACTAAAACAACAGTAATGCCATGTTCTTCGCACAGCTTTATTATAGAGTCTAAAATTTGTTTAACAACTATCGGAGCTAAATTAGCTGTAGGTTCATCAAACATTATCAATTTAGGACTCCGAATCAAATTTATAGCAATAGCTAGCATTTGCCTTTCTCCTCCACTCATTGTAGCTGCTTTATCTTTAAACTTTCTTTTCAAAGTAGGAAAGAAATCTAAGACTTCCTTAATTCTTTCTTCAGCAATTTCTTTTTTTAAAGTATAAGCAGCCATCTTCAAATTCTCTTCTACTGTTAATTCAGAAAATACATTATCTGTTTGGGGAAGATACGCAATTCCAATTCTTGCTGCTTGATGAGGCCTAATTTTTGTTACATCCTTTCCTTCTAAAATTATATTACCAGAATAAACATTTGTCAAGCCAAATATCGTTTTTAGCAATGTGGATTTTCCACTTCCGTTGGGACCAATAATCGATGTTATTTTTTTAGCTTCAACTTCTAAGTTGATATCAAATAATATTTGAAGCTTTCCGTAACCTGCATTCAAATTTTTTACACTTAACATTATTTCCCTATATAACTTTCAATAACTTTAGGATCATTTATTACTTCCTTTGGATTTCCTTGAGATATTACTTTACCATTGAACATCGCATATGCGTAATCCGCATAATCCAATGCTATATCTAATCTATGTTCAACTATAATAAGCGTAACGCTCAAATTAGTCACAATCTGCTTTAACTGCGAAAAAAGATCATGTGCGAGCTTTGGATTAATTCCTGCAGCGGGCTCGTCCATTAGAACAAGCTTTGCGTTACAAATTAATACACGACCTACTTCTAAAAGTTTTATTTGCCCACCACTTAATTGGTATGATTCCATGTCTTTAACAGTTGATAAGTTTAAATTTTCCAAAATTCTTATTGCGGTATCATATATTTCTTCTTCTTTAGATTTCCATACTTTTTTTATTGGTGCATACAAAAAATGTTCGCCTGGATTATCTTTAGCTGCAGCTAGCAAATTTTCTAATACTGTTAATTTCAAAAAAGGTTTAGGAATTTGAAAAGTTCTTACAATTCCTAGCCTAAATTTTTCATGAGGTTCTAAATTTGTAATATCAATTCCTTCAAAAAGGATTTGCCCTTCATCAGGATAATACAATCCTGAAATTGTATTTATTAACGTTGTTTTCCCACTTCCATTAGGACCAATTATTAAAGTTAATTTATTTTTTTCGAAATCTATATTTACACCGTCCAATGCTGCTAATTCTCCAAAGTATTTTTTCACATTTTTACATTTCAGTATTATATTATCCACTCTTAATAAAATAGAATAAAAAAACTATAATTAATTTTTTAAGCAAAAGATTCGTATCCTGGAAGATAAGAAACGCTATCAGAAACTGGACTGTAGACTCCTACCATTACCCAAGTAGGAGAACCACCTTGATTTACAATTGCCCAAACTCCATAATCTCCTATTGCTCTGTCATGATTCGCATCTAAGTATATCCATCCAGATGCTCCAAAGTATGATGCAGCGACCTGTGGTAGTATTTGTGCTACCTTAACAGAATCATAAGCATTTACTTCAACGATTGCCTTTGCTAAAACCCAAGCTATATCATAGACTACATAGGTATAAGCGTCAGGTTCTCTTCCCAATTTGGACATAACATAGTTTCTAACTTTATCAGTTATGCTAGTATGAGTTGGGTTGAAAATTGTATGTACAAATTTTGTAGCCATACTAAATTGAACAACTGTTGAATCTTGCAAGAAAGCACCTGAACCAGCTGTACCATCAGAACCAAACCACCTGACTTGCTTTAATGCTGGATAATTTGCAGCTGCATGTACCAATAAGGCACCTTCCTCAAATGAAATTAAATTAACTCCGACATGGTTTGCACCATATTTTTGTATTGCAGCTTGGACTCTATTGTTTAAATCAGCTACTATCGCACTGAAATCTTGTGTCTCAGGTGGATATTGTACAGTTTCAAATTGTCCACCTAATTGCTGGAATCTACTAGATACATAACTTGAAAGACCATCTCCCCATGAATCATGTCTTGCTACAATTATTGCGTATCTTATACCAGCATCCCACATAACTTTTGCGATTGCAGGACCCTGATACTTATCAGGAGGTATAAATCTAAATACGAATGGTTTGTTGATTGCTAATTCCATTGAAGTTGATGATTGACTTACAACAACTATTTGATTACTATTTGCATAACTTAATATGTTCTTAAGTTCAGCACTAGATAAAGGTCCTACTACGAATTTAACACCTTGTGCAGCCAATGCTTGCAAATCACTCAAAGCTGTATCAGGTTTTGCAGCTGTATCTTCAATAACAAATTGTACTTGTACACCAGGTCTTACAACAGCTAACCAATTGTTTATTTCTGATTGTGCAAGTTGTAGTGCAGCTTGATGGTCTTCACCGAAAGACTTTAAATCACCTGATAAAGTGAGTAAAGCTCCTATTTTAATTACAGATGGTAATCCTGTTGTTGGAGCTGTCGTCGTTGGATTTACTGCAGGATATACAAAGTATCCAATTACAACACCTACAATTAAGCCTACAATTGCAAGTGCTACTCCCCTGCCTACCCATGATGTTGTTGGTGCAGACATTCTCTTATACTAACATTCTTTATATATATAAAATTAATTATTATTTATAAACGATGGTTAATCCATTAATTTCAGCAATTATAATAGTTAGTGGAATAACTATATTGAGTAGCTTAGGATTAACTTTAACTTACTTAACAACAAAAGTACCTAATTTTGCACATTCAAGCTTTATAGCTTTAGGAGCATATATAGGTGTATATGCACAACAAATATTAGGAATAAGTCCACTTTATTATTTACCTTTAGCATTTATAGCAAGTGCAATTGTTGCTTATCTACAATATAAAATTTTACTAAAACCTCTAATGGACAAAGGTGCTAATTTAGTTACTTTAATGATAGGTACTTTGACTGTTAGTATATTTTTCGTTGGAATAATTAATATTTTTGCTGATTGGATGGCCACAACATATAAAGCTACAACTGTTCTTATTAATTTCCAGCCTAGCGAATACTTTATATACGATTTCCCACTTTCAGCATTGCTTGTTATTTTATTTGTTATTGTAATATCTAGTGTTCTTTATTTCTTTCTAACAAAAACAAAATTTGGTATAGCGATGAGAGCAGCAATTGAAAATCCTTCCTTAGCTTCTGTTGTTGGAATAAATATAGATAGAATCTATTCATTTTCATGGTTTTTAAGTGGCGGATTAGCTGGTATAGCAGGAATATTTTATGGCTTCCAATACACTGTTAATACGAATTCAGGCGACTTCTTCCTACCTTACGTTTTTGCAGCTTCAATACTTGGAGGATTGGGAAATATTTTTGGACCGATACCGGGTGGAATTATTATAGGAACAAGTTCTATTGCAATACCGTTTTTGATCGCCCAACTAGGGTATCCAATTGTACTTAATTTTCAATTATTTGTCCCTTTGGTCATAATGGCTATAACGTTGCTCATTGCACCAAAAGGTATAACTGGTATAAAATTCAAAAAAATCATTTTAAGAGGTAAGCCATAATGGCAGCAATAGATTTGCTTGTTTTATTCATAACAGATTTGATTCCTTGGATTGCAGCTTATTTAATAATTGCTTTGAGCTTAAATCTAGAATATGGTTATCTTGGAATTCCTAACTTTGGAAAACTCTTAGCAGTTTCCGGAGGAGGATTTGTTGCAGGATTTTTACCAGGATTGATAATATATTATCTATATAATTTATCTAGCATAGGTTATTATTATGGAAATCAGCATGCACTGATAATACTTAATATAAACGAAATAATTGGCAGCTCTCCTCTGCTGTCAATTGGTTTACTTTTATTAACTATAATAGTAGCAATTTTATTTGGAGCTTTCCTAGGCTTTGTAAGTAGTTACCCTGCATTAAGATTAAAAGAAGATTACTTAGCTATGACTCTTCTAGCACTTGGAGATATGCTTGTAGTTATTGGATACAATCTTGACTTTCCTGTAGGTGGCTCGTTGGGAGTTTTCGTACCCTCCCTCTTTGGATTTTTTACAAATTCATTCCATATAAGTGTCATTTATGTTAATTACATCAGAATAGCATTTTTTTTAGTCTTAGCTATATTAGTTTATTACTTTGTAAGAAAATTAGTTAATTCTCCCTTAGGTAGAGTTCTTAGAGCAATCAGAGATAATGAAACTTTAGCTCAGACATTAGGAAAAGATATAGTTTTATATCGAAGAAATGTAATGATGGTTGCAGGAGCTTTAGCAGCGCTGGGTGGCTTAATCTTAGCACTTAATTCACAAGCCGTTATTGCAATTAAATACAATAGAGTTGATGATACCTTTTATCCTTGGACGATGGTCGTCGTTGGAGGAGCCGCTAATAATTTTGGCGTAGCAATAGGAGTTATAATGTTTGTGACGCTATTGAGAATAATTGATATCTACAAGTATCTGTTCCAACCATATATACCTTTTGATGCAGTATGGCTCAACCCAATACTATTCAGTATTGCATTGGCATTAGCTTTATTTTTCAGACCTGGAGGGATTATTAAAGAAAAACCAACTAAAACATTATCAGAAATGGAAATAATACAAATTATTAATAATTTAAAAAACAATAAATCTAAACTATATGCATTTGGTATTGATATAAGATTTTTAAAAAATAATTTAATTGGAAAAATTTACATTTTAAAAAATAAATTAAAAATCTAAGGCAAAATATTACAAATATTTCTAAATTAAGTTTTTATTTCATATTTTATGAATAGTTATTATGGATGGTAGTTTCATTCTAGTATTCCTTGAAATATCCGTTATGATATTTATAGCCGCTGTAGTTAGAAGCTTTATATCAAGGTATGGTTTTCCTTTATTGGTCGGAGAAATATTAGCTGGTATATTAATTAGCCCATTTGCAATAGGCGGATATATAAACCAAATTTCTGGTTATGACATATTTACAATTAATGATTTTCTTCTATTCCTATCAGAGTTCTCCATGATACTCTTAATATTTGCTTCAGGACTAGAACATGGAATATCTCCTCTAAGAAAAACAGGTATATGGGGTTTTCTTGGAGCTACTCTAGGTGCTATTTTACCATTTACTGTTGCTACATTTGTTTACTATGAAAGTTTTGGAATACATGAAGCACTTTTTATAGGCGTATCCTTAGGTGCTACTAGTCTAGCAGCCGCTGCTGCTATTATTCAAGAATTAAGAATAAAAAGTAAAGGTGTGGATTTTTTATTATCTGCTTCGGCATTAGATGATGTTGTTGATTTAATTTTACTTTCAATTGTTATTGCAATAGCAACCTCTATAACAGGAAGATTTCTTATAAATATATTTTCATTGATAGCTTATTTCACAATATCTTGGTTAATCATATTAGTTACTTCTGTATATATAATTCCTAAGATTGTGAACTTAGCTGGAGATAAATATGTTTATCAGCTGCCTTTTGTACTACTTTTTGGACTTACAACGATAATGAGCATATTAGGTTTTTCACCGATTATATCTGCATTCATTGCAGGTGTAGCATTAGCTGAAAGTTATACTGCTGAAAAAATAAGATCCATAACTGAAGTTCTTTTAAGCGTTTTTGGTCCAATATTCTTTGTGGTTGTAGGAGCACAAGTTAATTTATTGTCCATAAACTTGCAGACTTTTGGATTTGCAATTGAACTAACAATAATTGCAATCTTGTTTAAGATAATAGGAGTGTTTCCATTCGCATATATAACTTTAAAAAATTTTAGGGCTGCACTATCAGCTTCTATAGGTATGGTTCCCAGAGGTGAGACGGGATTAGTTGTTGCTTCTATTGGATTAGCTAATAATTTTATTGATAATAATATATTTACAGGTATAGTCTTTATGGCACTTTTTACAACGTTTGTTGGTTCAACAATTTTCAAAAGAATAGCAAGCTGGATAATAGATTAAAAACGTAATATATATATATAAGTTATATATTAAATCCATAAATGTCCAAATCCATAGTCGCCAAACTGCGTGATGTAGCTGGAGCATTGATAGGAAACTTCTTAGATTGGGCAGATTTCGTGATGTATGCACAGTTTGCAACTATAATAGCAAGTGTGATGTTCCCTTCAACAACAAATCCGCAAATAGCTATACTTAATACACTATTAATCTTCGGTTTCGGATTTGTTTTTAGACCTTTAGGGTCAATAGTTTTTGGACATCTTGGAGACAAATATGGAAGGAAAAGCGCTATGTTAATTACTTTCTGGATAATGGGTATCGCAACAATATTTACAGGCTTGATTCCTTCATATTCAAGTATTGGCTTGTTTGCGCCAGTTTCTTTAGCGATTGTAAGAATAGCTCAAGGCTTTGCCGCAGGTGGTGAGCTGGGAGGAGCGCTAAGTTATTTGATTGAAAGCGCAACACCAAAAAGAAGATGTTTCTATGGTTCTTGGGTAGGTGTGACAATTTTAGGAGCTACAATGCTGGGCACTGGCACAGCTTTATTAGTATCTTCTATGGGGCATGATTTTGCATATGGAATAGGCTGGAGAATACCATTCATCCTATACGGTGTACTGTTAATACCTGTTGCTGCAATTTTGAGATTTAGAATGTCAGATTCTCCACTCTTTCAAGAAGTTAAAGCTAAGAACGAAGTTGCAAAGATTCCTGTTGTAAAAGTATTTACAAAAGATTGGAAACCAGCTGTTCTTGCAATTATGACGACTTTCGTAGGGACAGTAGTTTTGTATGCAATTACAAGCTTCTGGCCCACCTATCTTAGCAAAACATTAAATCTACCATTAAGTTCTGCATTACTAATCACATTAACTGCAGAAGCAGTAATAATGATATTAACACCTGTTTGGGCATACCTATCAGATATTAAGCTTGGTAGGAAAGTACCCTCATTAATAGCTTCAGCTTTCTTCGCAGTATTTACTTATCCACTTTTCTTATTTATAACGTCTTATTCATTTGAAACTATACTTTTAGTAACAGTAATACTTGCACTCTTCATGTCCATTCTTGAAGCTACACTTCCAGTCTGGATCGGTGAAAGCTTTGCTACAAATGATAGATACTCTGGATATATAGCTTATTCCATCGCTATATCATACTTTGGAGGTTTCACACCTTTCATATCTCAGTTTTTAGTACTAGCTTTAAAGACTCCTTTAGCACCTGTGATCTATATAGTACTATCAGCAATTGTCTCAACGATTGGATTTGCTTTGATGAAAGAAACTTATAATATAGAAATATTACCATCAACCCAATCAATTTATCAGAAAAGTGCAGAATAAAATTTTAAAAATTGGTAACATCGAAGCAGAACCAGGTACAATAAACTACGGAAGTTTGGCAGAAGTTTACCTTCCAGATTCAACCGAAATAAAAATACCACTGATTGTAGTAAGAGGTAATAAAGATGGCCCAATACTCATGCTTTCATCAACGATCCACGGAACTGAAATAACAGGCGCAGATGCTATAAGGAAATTAATTAAAATTTTAGACCCAAATGAAATGAAAGGAACAGTTCTTTGCTTACCTGTTTTAAATCCTTTTGCATTTCAACATTCAGTTATGAATACTCCTCAAGATAGTTATAATATGAATAGAGTTTTCCCAGGCGACCCAAAAGGTCTTACCAGTTTTAGAATAGCTAATTTAATATTTGAAAGAGCCATTAAAGTAAGCGATTATATAATTGACTTTCATGCAAATCCTCAACCTGCAATACCGTTTACAATTATTAAATTAAAAGGAGCCGACGTGGACAAAAAATCAATTAGTTTAGCAAAATCTTTTGGCATAACAACAATAAGAATGATGGTTTCAAATGAGCCACATAGAACAGGTACTATTATAGATGCTGCTTTATCCTTGGATAAGCCAGCTTTGACTGTTGAAGCTTTATACTGGAGAAGAATAGAGCCAACGAGTTCTAAAATGTGCATTAAAGGTATACTTAATATAATGAAATCAATTGGTATGATTAATGGAAACATAGAAAAACAAGAAGGATTTCCCATCATCGAAGGTGAGCTTTCTCGAGTAGAGATAACAGCGAATAAAGGTGGTTTCGTGGATATAAAATTTAATGCTGGCGATAAAGTAAATAAAGGAGATGTTATAGCTGAAATTTGGAATCCGTATGGAGAGACGATTGAAAGAATTGAAAGCCTTGTTAACGGATATATACTTGCATATCCATTGTTAGGAAATCAAGCTGTCGCAACTGGAGATATTATTGCATTCATAGCTTACAAAATATGATTATAAACAATAAGAACTTATCTAAAGGTGAAAAACATATACTAAAGATTAAAATTACAAAGCTTAGCAATGGTAATGAACTTTATTTAACCGCCCATATTATAACAGGTATTAATGAAGGAAAAACAATTGGTTTAATAGGCGGAATACACGGAGATGAAACACATTGCTTTGAATTCTTTAAAAACTTTATAGAGAAAATTAATCCAAAAGAATTAAGTGGAAATATAATCATATTACCTGTAGCCAATCCATTAGCCTTTGAATATTGTGTTCGAAATACTCCCGAAGATAATTTAGATTTAAATAGAAACTTTCCAGGAAACAGAGACGGTTGGTTAACAGAAAAGATTGCATACGTAATTTCTGAAGAATTGGTTAAGAAAATGGATTATTTAATAGATTTCCATACTTCACCGCCTTTTTTACATGTTGAATATTCAGTTATAAGCAAAAAAGCAAAAGAAAAGGACATCGCTATTAAGCTAGCTAAATCTTTTGGATTCAAATACATTTACAATAGTTTTGGCTACAATGGAGCTGTCACAACTTACGCTAATGAAATTGGAATTACGGCAATTGCTACAGAATCTGGACCCAGGGATGATAAAGATAGTTATTATTATAATAAAATGGTGGATAAGATAGAGAATGCTTTATCTTCAATTGGTTTTATAAAAAAAGAATTTGAATTTGCAAATGAATATTTCATTTTTGAGGAAGATGCTTATGGAAACATTAGAGCTCCTGTTGGAGGAATCTTTATACCTTCTGAACAAAATACTTTAATTGGCAAAAGGGTTACTGAAAATGATGTATTATTCAGGATTTATGACCCATACACATTTGACTTAATTAATGAAACAAAACCTTGTTTTAAAGAAGCTGATATTTTTTTGTACCGTAAGAGATCCGTAGTTAAACCTGGGGATTATTCTTTTATGATTTGTGATACAAAGAAATTGAAGAAAGTTACTTAAACTTTTTCAATATTTTATCATATGAATGTTAGGAAAATTAAAACCATTGCAAATAGACTAAAAGATAGAGAAGTTGATTTAGCATTCATAATTCCAGGTCCAAATTTAAGATATATTTTGGGCGTTAATATAGAAACTTATGAAAGATTCTGCTTGCTTTACCTAGACACTAACAATGAAGACATAGGTATAATAATACCGAAGCTCGATGAACTAAAAATCAAAGATATTGGAATAAATTACTTCGCATATTCTGATTCAGAAAACCCATTAGAGTTTTTGAAAAGAATCGTCAAGGATAAGGTAAAAAAGATCGCTTTTGAAGAAAGAATGCCTATAAAATACTTTTTAATTTTAAACAATATTTATGGAAATTTCGAATATACAACATTAGATGATATAATCTATGAAATAAGGATGATTAAAGAAGAGGAAGAAATTGATAATATACATAGAGCTGTCAAAATTATAGAAGCAGCACTAAAAGAATGTGAAGAAGACCTGTCTGAAGATATGACTGAGAATGATATAGCTTCTATACTATATAAAGAAATACTAAGAAAAGGTGGTGTGCCTAAGGAAATACTAGTACAAGTAGCAGAACACTCATCGATTCCTCATTGGAGGCATTCAGATAAAAGAATAAAAAGAGGTGATGTAATTGTTCTTGATGTTTCTGCAACATATAAGGATTATTATGGAGATTTGACAAGAACTTATGTATTTGGCACGCCTTCAAATAATAAGTTCTATGAAATCTATAACATTGTTAAAGAAGCACATGATAGAGCAATAGAGAGTGCTAAAGAGAACGAATTAGCAAGTGGTATAGATAATGTAGCTAGAAAATTTATATCAGAAAAAGGTTATGCAAAGTATTTTATTCATAGAACAGGCCATGGTTTAGGTTTAGAAGTTCATGAAGAACCTTTCATTGTAGAAAATTACAATAAAAAATTAAACAAAGGCATGGTATTTACTATTGAACCTGGTATATATTTGCCTAACCAATTTGGTGTTAGATTGGAAAGTGATGTTGTAATTGATTATCAAGGTAAAACAAAAGTCCTTGATGAATATTGGCCAAATCCTGTCATTAAATAGTTAATTTAAAAGGAAATTTTTCTAATTTATAAGCCGAATCCCAAAACATATACTCGAATATTGCTGTTATTCTAAAATTTTTAAACACGTTATATTCTTGATCTCTTGTCAATTTAAATCCATCGACAATTTTTATTACTTCTTTTACACCTTTCTCATATTCTTCACCTGCATATGTTTCTATCCACCTTTTGTATAATTCATTATTCGAACCTTGTTTAATTAAAGACTTTCCCACTTCCATATAAATCCAATAACATGGTAAAACTGATGCTACTCCTTCATAATATGGTCTCATAGACACAGTTGAAATCAAAAATGAGGTATACAATAAATTAGTTGGAGAAGGATAATATTCATTTAAATTTAAATTCCAGTATTTAATGAAGTATTCATGAAGACTCCTTTCAACTTTGTTAACCTCTTGTACATGTGATGCAAACAATAAAGATTCTTCAACGTTTTCAGATTTGGATGATAGTATTGCAAGAGCTTTGCTGAATTCGTTCAAATAAATAAAATCTTGAATTATATAATATTTAAATTTCTCCTCTTCCAATGTACCATCAATCAGCCCTTTAATAAAAGGATGATTAAGAATAGAATAATATATGTCTGAAATGGAAGCCCATAATCTTTCTGATAGCATATGTTTGTTGAAAAACTAATATTATATAATTATGTTTATAATTCGCTTATAATTAGACAGACTTGCTATCCGCTGTAAATTACGAGTATTTCAATCTATTGTAAATTATTAAGCATGGGCCGGCCCGGACTTGAACCGGGGATCTTCGCCTCGTAAGGGCGACATCCCACCAAGCTAGACCACCGGCCCTATTTATTCTTTTTCTCTTCTGTTAAATCTAATATTTTCTCTATTATACCTATATACTTTGTTAATTTATCGATAATATGTTGATTAGATCTTTGAAGCATCACTTCCCCGCAATCTTCATAAGGACAAATATAGTTAAGCTGTAAAGCTTCTGATTCTGTAAATAATTTTTTATGCTTTGGGCATTCATAAAAGCTATGCGATAATTCATACTTTAACCTTAATTTTAACTTTCTTTCAAGTATATACCTTAATCTATCTATCACTACTTTGTTAAAATTCTCAAACTTAAAGTTTATATGATATATGTACCAACTTGTTTTTTCGTCCCTTTCTCTTCTAAAATCTACCAACCCCAATTCATACATATCATAAAGAATTTTTCTAACAACGCTTAATTTCATATCAGTTCTTTTAGTTAACCATTCTTCAGTAGCATCATTCTTCTCTAATATAGCTAAAGCTATTTTACTAGCTTCAGGCCTTAATAAAAGCTTAATTACCTTATCAATATACTTTTTTTCCTCCGATGATACCATTGGTTATTTATCTTTTCTATCGATTTAATTAATTTATCTTAGTCTTCCTTTATATCTAAAATATCAGCAACTGTTAAGTCAGATTTTTTGCTCAACTTTTCAATTTCGAATTTAGAACTATCAATTTCTAACAAGCTGACCTTTAATAGCTTTTCAATCTTCTTAGCAAGTTCGATAGTAGGCTTCATTTTTCCAGATTCTATCTTTTTGATAACAGAAAGTCGCTCACCTACAGTAGATGCCAACATATCTTGTGTCATACCCATATTTTCTCTACCTTTTTTTATTATTTCAGCATAATCTTCACGAATCGTATATTCAGGTAAATTAACTTCATGAGCTTTTTTAACAATTTTTTTGGGCACATATGCAACTTTAGGTGTTGGTTGTTTTGATGTTGTTTGAACAACATTACTTCCAAACTTTTTACAATCATTGCACACTATTAATTTAGCTTTTCCGATCTGAACTATATTTTTTGACACTAACTTCCTTCCACAAATTTCGCAGTTCAACTTGATTAATATATAAAATAAAACAAATATATTTTGTTTATTAAAATTCAAAAATGAGATTAGATCCTTTCATGATTTTGAAAAAGGTTGCTGATTATCAATTTGGATATGGTGCTGGAGATGCATTATTTCCTAGTGATCTAATAAGTAAGATGGAGGTTAAATATTCAAGAAAAAGTGGTAAAATAAAATATGTATTTTTAGATAATAAGACATACGTAACATTTAGAGCTTCAGACGGTTTTATTGTTCCAAGTCTTGAGGCTGCTGCTAATTTGATTAAAAATATGAGGCTCTTTAAATATGCAGTTCAAGTTGATAATCTATTTGTACCTATGATCTTTGATATAAGAAGGGTTTTAGTGAAACATATAAAAAGAGTAGACCCTAATATTGAAGCTGGTAGTGAAGTTATCGTCATAGATGAAAACAATAATATTGTAGGTGTTGGAAGAGCTATATTGTCGGGCGAAGAAATGCAACTTATGAAAAGAGGAGTCGCTGTTAAGCTAAGAAAAATAAATCGAGAGCGTTAATTGTTTTGAATTAAAAAATTGATCTCATAATAATTTAACTATCTCCAAAATTTGAAGAAATTTAATAATTTCAATAAAACATGAACCATCATGTTTAAATGTAGAAGAATTATACAATATCTTTATTTGAAAAAATTATAGAAGCCTTCTAAAACAAACCAAACGATAATTTTTAAAAGATTAATTGATCAATTCAAACTCAGAGCTTCTATTCTTTAAATTACCCTTTAATATAAACTAATTGGTGGTTATTTATAGCTGATGATATATATTTTTATCAAATATATTAATTCAAAATAATTTATCTACATAAAGATAACCATATTTAAATATAAGCAAAGGTTTATATTTATCTGTATGATTATATATTAAAAAATGGGCTCAAGTACAACTTTGGCTACAATAACTAGGTTTGACATGGTTAAAGTTGCAATTGCAAGTGTTCTTGGAACAACAATCGAATGGTATGATTTTTTTATTGCTGCAACAGCCGCATCTCTTGTTTGGCCAGCTGTTTTCTATCCATCACAAGAACCGGCTGTGGGAATATTGTTGTCATTCACGACTTTTGGACTAGGTTTTGTAACAAGACCAATAGGAGCTGTACTTTTTGGCCACTTTGGAGATAGACTAGGAAGAAGGGGAATGCTGATCTGGACACTAATAACTATGGGAATAGGAACATTAGGTATAGCAGTAACACCTTCCTATGCTGTAATAGGAATTTGGGGAGGAATTTTAGTTACTATTTTTAGACTTATACAAGGTTTAGGTGTTGGAGGGGAATGGGGAGGTGCTACATCATTATTAACTGAATATGCTGAAAGACATGGTAGTAGGTGGAGAGTCCTATGGTCTGTTTGGGTTCAGGAAGGAGTCCCGTTTGCTTTCGTAGCAGCTAATGCTACATTTTTAATCCTCTTATTATTCATTTCTAGAAGTGATTTAATAAATTGGGCTTGGAGAATACCTTTCTATATTGGAGTTCTCGTAATAGTAATAGGTGTATTCATAAGATATAAGATAGCTGAGAGCCCATTGTTTACACAAATATTTCAAAAGAAAGCAATTGAGAAAATACCCTTTGCTTCTTTGATGAGAAATCAATGGAAAACTGTGCTTTTACTTACAGGAACATGGTTATACATCAATTCCTGGGGGTATTTAGTTCCTGCATTTATGCAAACATATCTTACAAAATTTTTATCTTTCCCATTGACTTTTGCTCTAACAGGCGTAATAATCGCTACAGGAATAAATGTATTTGTTCTTATACTAGCAGCATACGCTGGAGATAAAATAGGTAAGAAAAAACTACTGATTATATCAGCATTAATAACAGCTATACTATCTTTCCCATTCTTCATGCTAATAAATACAGGTAATCCTGCTTTGATAATACTAGCACTAGTATTAATGTTCAATGCAGCAAACTCTGGGTACGCAGTTATTGCATCATTTTTCTCAGAGCAATTCCCCACAAAGTATAGATATTCTGGAGTTTCTTTTTGTTACCATTTAGGTGGGGTGCTCTCCGGTGGTTTGGCACCCATTTTAGCTTCTACAATGTTAGTTTTGTACAAAGGTATAAATGCATGGCCTTACATAGCTGCTATAGGATTGACTTATACAATTATATCTTTGATTACAATACTTGCTATAAAAGAGAAAAATAAAATAGAAGAATAAATTTTTTTGAATAATTTTAAAAATTAAATAATTTATTATTTCATGTAATTTGATATGTATCGTAGAGGAATTAACAGGGAAACTCTTAGAATGTTGCAAAGAATGGGCGTTTCTTTTGAAAATCTAGAAAATGTTGAAGAGGTGGAAATTAAATTTAAAGATAAAATATTGAAGCTTATAAACCCTCAAGTTATGATTACGAATGTTAGCGGGCAAAAAATTTATCAAATTGTAGCTGAAGCTGAGGAGGAAAGCTCTAATGTTGAAAGGTTGAAAAAGGAAGCCTATACCCCTAATGAAGAAGATATTGCTTTAGTTATGGAAAAGGCAGGCGTTAATAGAGAAGAAGCGGTTCAAGCTTTAAAGGAGACAGAAGGAGATATAGCTGCAGCAATTTTGTTAGCTCAGGCGAGGAAAAAATGATAAGATTTTTTCTTTTCTGAATTCAATATATGGACAGCAATAGCACCTTCTTATATTGAAAAAAATACGCTAAATGATATACTAAAAGAGATAAACAACTATAGGAGAAAGATAGACTTAATACAAGTAATAAATTTAGATAGGGTTTACTCTATTCATCAACTTCTTTCTGGAGTATATAGAACATATAGAGCATTTATGAGAAGAAAAAATATAGCAAAAGATAAGGCAATAGAATTATTATTACGAACATCAGGGGAAAGACAAATTTCAAAAGCGATTAACATATTGGGTGTAAACTATTCTACAAAAAAGATAATTTTATTGGCATGCGATACAAACATTGATAATCTAATAAACGTTATGAATGAAATAATTTCAAAATATCATTTAAATATAGATGATAAATTGATGGAAGTTAATGAAGAGAGAAAATCTGAAATAATCAAGATTTATAATCTTAAAACTAATGAAATTGATAAGGAAATTCTTACAAAGATATCTGCAATAGAATGGCTTCAATAACTTTTATTCTCATCTGTTATCTCTTTAACGCTCTTTTCTCTTGCCTTATAAAGTGAAAATACTTGACCTTTTTTTAATATAGATATTCCTGCTATCTTTCCTATTATTTCTATAACGACCTCATAGTCAAACTCCGTCAGATTTACTTTTCTGTTAATCCTTTCTGCCGTCTTGTAAATAATCTCTTTTGAATTTAAAGGAGAAGACCTGTTATTAACAGAAATCCTATATGTAGAATTCTCTTCAATTTTCGTTGATAACGCTTCTGCAGCTTCAGCGATTTTTTCATAATCAGCATCAACAATGATTTCCAATGGGATCATTTTTAAAATGTATCTAATACTCCATATATTTTCCTTCGAGTAGTTTATGAAATCATTTAAACATTTAATTGGGTCAAAAACCGCTTTCACAATTAATATTCCAGGTAAGCCAACTTTCTCTATTTCAAATTCCCTATAATCTAGTTGAGATAGTATATACCATGCTTCCTGTGCACAATCGTCTTCTCTACCTTTATACGTAGTAATTAATAATCCTTTTTGATAATTTCTAGGTTCCATTCTCAATTATAGAATTAATCTTTATAAAGCAAAATAATTTTATACGTATCTTTAAATCTCTTCACAATAGTTGCCTTTTTCCTCACATATTTTATTTTTTTAAACAATAAGGGCTTATTGATCACATTTACAATTTCAATAACATAATCATTCTTTATATTTTTCTTTCTACAATTTTTCAATTTTATTTTTATTCGTCTATCTAGCTTTTTCTTAGAGACCGGTAAAATATAATAAACTTTATTTTTTCCTTTTAAAAATTTTGGGGATAAATATCCTTCAAAAAACTTATCCTCTTCTTGAAAAACTAACTCAATTTTGTCTTTCTTTTTTATCATAGTGAAAAAATTCTTTAAAAAATTTCTTTGAGCTTCTTCAAGCCAAATAAGTATCATTAAAAATATTTTCTATTTTATTTTTTTATACATGAATATTTTATTTAAAATGTTGTCTAAAAGATAACCAAACCTCATACGATTTAAGCATGAGCTATATTTATTTCTCATTTTTGCAATCGATGCAATATGAATAATCTTCAAATAATTTGAAACTTTAATAAAATCGTCACTAATTCAGAGAATATTATCTTAAAATTATTAAAATTCTCACATATAATTGAAAGCCTCACCGTTTATGACGAGGAGGAAGTCATTTTCATGCCTTAAATGCTTATTCTAGAAAAAATATTTTTAGAAAGGTTTTTAAGCAATTAATAATAAATAAATTAGAACAAAAATGGAAGAAGAATTTGAGGAATTAGAGGAATTCGAGGACTTAGAAGAATTAGAAGAGTTTGAGGAATTTGAAGAATAATTTAACGAATAATTTTTAAATAATGTATCATATTTTTTAACTATCCGATGGAGTTTTGCAATAAATGCGGCGGTGTAATGATACCTGAAAAGAGGAAAACGCAGGTAGTCCTTGTTTGCAAAAATTGTGGAAATACAAAAAAGGCAGTTAAACAACCAAGAAAAACAAAACCAAAAAAACAAGTGTCTACCTCTAAAAGGTCAAAGGAAATTGCTGTGACATCACCTGAAGAGGTAAAAACAAGAGAAGACGAAAAACTTTTATTAGAGGAGCTTTACAAGGATTCATTAGAATACTTTGAAAGTAGCTAGTAAATTAAGAATAGCAATAGTTGAAAGAGAATATTGCAGATCTAATGATTGCAATTTTGAATGTAATAGATTCTGCCCTATTGTAAGAGCTGGAAACAACATAGTTTGGTTAGATGAACAAGGTAAGGCAGTTATTGACGAGATAGGCTGTATAGGTTGCGGAATATGTGTTGAGAAATGTCCCTTTCATGCTATAGAGATAGTAAATCTTGCAAGTGAACCTAGTGTTCCTTGTATTCATCAATATGGAATAAATTCTTTTAGACTATATGGTATTCCAACGCCTAAATATGGAAGAGCAGTAGGTATAATCGGTATGAATGGGTCAGGTAAGTCTACTGCAATAAATATCTTAGCTGGTAAGTTAAAACCAAATTTGGGAATTCTCGATAGAGAAATTAATATAGATGAAATAATTGAAAGATTTAGAGGTAAAGAAATCCAAAGATATTTAACTGACCTTTACAACGGAAAAATAAAAGTATCCATAAAAACTCAAGAAATATTCAACGTAGCAAAGCAATTGCAAGGTGAAGTAAAACAAATTTTAAACTATGTTGATGTGAATAAACAAATTGATGAAATTTCTGAATTTTTGGGCTTAAATTCAATTATGAATAAAAAGGTTAGAGATTTGAGCGGAGGTGAACTACAAAGATTTACCATTGCTATAATTATTCTGAGAGATGCTGATGTGTTCTTCTTCGATGAACCATGCAGCTATTTAGATTCATATCAAAGATTAAATTTAGCAAAATTACTGGATAAGTTATTGTCAAAGGGTAAAACTATTCTTTTAGTAGAACATGATTTTAGTATATTAGACTATCTATGTGATTCGATCTGTATAATATATGGTAAACCAAAAGTTTATGGTATTGTCTCATTACCTTATCCTACAGGAACAGCGATCAATTCTTATTTCGAAGGATACTTGCCATCTGAAAATATAAGATGGCGTAAGAATCCGATTAATTTTAATATGCGACCTTTAGAAAGAAATGAACAGCAAGATTACAGATTTATTGAATGGACAGATTTGCTTATCAAATTGAATGGATTTGTTCTGCATGTTGAAAATGGATATGCTATGAAAGGAGAAGTACTTGGAATTTTGGGTCAAAATGGAATTGGAAAAACAACATTCATAAAAACAATTGTAGGTGAAATATTACCAGCTGAAGGAAACATATTTACTTATGATAAAAATCCAAAAATTAGCTATAAACCACAAGTATTCAAATTTGAAGATGAAGAAATCCAAGTTAAGGATTATTTAACTTCTATAAATAAGAATTATTTATCCGATGATTGGATAAAGGATGAAATAATTGTACCTCTCAGAATCGATCAAATATTAGAAAGAAAAATAAAAGAATTAAGCGGTGGAGAAAAACAGGCTTTACTAGTTGCCTCCACTTTCTTAAAAGATGCTGATGTATATTTACTAGATGAACCTAGCGCATTTCTAGATATTGAACAAAGATTAGCTGTCGCAAAATTATTAAAAAAATATGCTCAAACTTTTTCTAAGCTGGTTGTGGTTGTTGAGCATGATTTAATAATTCAAGATTTTGCAGCAGATTCGATAATGGTATTCATGGGGAAGCCAGGTGTGCAAGGGTATTCGCAAGGTCCTTATTCAATTAAAAAAGGATTTAACTTATTTCTTAAAGATATAGGTATAACCTTTAGAAGGGATCCTAAAACTAATCGGCCTAGAATTAATAAAATAAATTCATATTTAGATAGGATGCAAAAAGAAAAGGGAGAATATTATTATTTTTAGTTTTAAAACCTGTAATATTTAAATTATATAATTCATTACTTTCTTATGAGTAAGATAACTGTAAGTGTTATAAAAGCAGATATAGGTAGTTTAGCAGGACATCATAAAGTTATACCTGAGCAAATAGAATATGCAAAGAAAAAGTTAGAAGAAGCAAAATCAAAAAAGTTAATTATAGATTACTATGTTTTCAATGCTGCAGATGATTTAGAGTTATTAATGACACATGATAAAGGTGAAAACAATTCAAGTATACATGAACTTGCTTGGAATGTTTTTAAAGAAGTAACAACAAATGTGTCTCAAAAATTCAAATTGTATGCTGCAGGCCAAGATTTGCTTTCAGATGCCTTCTCAGGGAATGTAAGAGGATTAGGTCCTGGTGTTGCTGAAATGGAATTTGAAGAAAGACCAAGTGAACCCATAATTGTTTTTGCTGCCGATAAAACAGAACCTGGTGCTTGGAATTTACCTTTATACAGAGTTTATGCGGATCCATTCTGCACTCCTGGTTTGGTTATTGATCCTACAATGCATGAAGGCTTTGTATTCGAGGTAATGGATTTAGTCGAAGGTAAAATTATTTCACTTAAAACTCCAGAAGAATCTTATGACTTACTTGGTTTAATCGGGACTCCAGGAAGATTCGTTATAAACAAAGTTTATAGAAAAGATGGATTGATAGCTTGTTCTGCTAGCACAAGTAGATTATCATTAATAGCAGGTAAATACGTTGGTAAAGATGACCCTGTTTGTGTTGTTAGAGCTCAAAGAGGACTTCCAGCTGTAGGAGAATATTTAGAAGCATTTTCATATCCTTATTTAGTTGCTGGCTGGATGAGAGGAAGTCATGTAGGACCTATAATGCCTGTTCCATTAAAATATTCCCAAGTTACTAGATTTGATGGGCCTCCAAGGCTCGTAGCTTTAGGTTTTCAAGTCTACAACGGAAAATTGTTAGGACCAGCTGATCTATTCGATGATCCTGTTTACGATTATGTAAGAAATAGAGCTGCTGATATCGCTGAATACATAAGAAGACATGGACCATTCATGCCTCATAGGCTTGGTCCAGAAGAAATGGAATATACAACTTTACCTCAAATACTAAAGAAATTAGAAAAAAGATTCGAAAAAGTTAATGTTTAAGAGTGAAATTAGATACCCAATATTTATTCTAAATTTCAAATGCTATGAAGAAGCTATCGGAGAAAATGCGATTAAATTAGCAAAGGAAGCAAAAAAAATAGTTGAAGAAACGAACGTTACCATCGCAATAGCGCCAACTGCTGTCGATATACTAAATGTAAAAAATTTCTTCAATTTCGTTATTGCACAACATGCGGATCCTATAGATCCTGGTAGCTATACAGGGCATATTCCAGTGGAAGCATTTAAAAAAGCTGGTGTTTCGGGTATTTTAATAAATCATTCAGAAAAAAGATTGCAAGATAATCAAATAGAATATCTTATAAAAAAATGTAAGAGGTTTGATTTGACCAGCATTATCTGTGGAAAAGACCCTGAAGAATGTTATAAATTATCTAAATACAATCCTGATATTATTGCAATTGAGCCTCCTGAGCTCATTGGTACAGGTAATTCGGTTTCAAGATATAAACCTGAAAGCATATCTAAAACGGTTGAATTGGTAAAGAATTTTAATAAAAATATTCATGTAATATGCGGTGCAGGCATTAGCGATGAAGAAGATGTAAAGATAGCGTTAGAATTGGGTGCTGAAGGTATACTTGTATCATCTAGTATCATCAAATCTAAGGAACCTTATGAAAAAATTAGAAAATTTGCAATGATAATTAAAGAATGGAAAAGTTGATTAAAATTGGAACGAGTGGTTACAATTATTTTTGGAACAAAGGAAAGCCAACACCTTTTAAATGGTACATTAAACAAGGATTCAATACAGTTGAGATTAATGCTACATTCTACAGTTTTCCATATAAAAGCTGGATAAAAAGCTGGTTAGATAGTCCAGATTATTTTGATTTCTCAATAAAAGTTAATAGAACCATAACCCATTATTCAAGATTGAGCCAAAAAGGTATTGAATTGTTTAGCAAATTTAAAAATTCTTTGAATGAAATTGAAGATAAAATTTCTTTTTGGTTATTTCAAATGCCACCTACATTTGAACTCAATGAAAAAAATTTAGCTAAAATTGAAATTTTTTTTAGAAAAATAAATTTAGAAAATAAGGTTGTTATCGAATTTCGAGATGAATCTTGGTTTAAAGATGATAAGATTATTCATATACTTAATCAAATAGGAATTGTTTTCTGTTCCATAGATGCTCCAGAATTTCCTAATGAAATTTATGAATCGAATGGAATAATTTATCTTAGATTACATGGAAGAAAAGAATGGTATAGTTATGAATATTCTAAAGAAGAATTGGATGAAATAGTATCAAAAATATTGAATAAAGATTTTAGCAAATGTTATATCTATCTAAATAATGACCATGGCATGCTTCCAAACGGTTTTTATCTTATGGATAAATTAGGTTTAAAACGTTCATCTGTATAATGTACCCGAAGGCTCTTGTAGCGGTCTTGCTGCTTCTCTAACTTCTCTAACCCTTTTTTCAATGTTTTCAGCTTCTTGATATAATGGCTTAACATCCACTGCTAAATTAGGGTAAAGTTTGTTTATGTATTCAATTACATGTGCAGCTGCTCTAAATTCAGGAAAAGGATGATATACTTTTACTACAAAACAAACAGCGTCAAAGTTTAACCATCTGCATTCATTCAATATTACTGCAGGCAAACCTATAACTGCACCGTATTCGAGTAAAGGTATTTGCTTCTCAACTAGTAAATTTCTTACTTGTTCCGTGCTTCCAACAGCGTAAATTTCTGTTTCTTGACTAGAACCTTCTTTTTCCATAACGCCTTCAAACGTAATTATTGAATGCAAATGTCTAGTTATTGCCCATTTTACAATCTTTTCTCCAATTGCTCTTGTTAATTGCGGTGCTGGTGTAAACTCTGAAGTTATTACAGCTAACTTTTTATCTTCACTTGCATGAATTCTTGCTGGATATTTAGGCTTCTTGCCATATACTAACGTTAAAGGAGGAAAATATTGAGAATCGATAAAGGCCATACCGTCTAAATTAAAAGCTGATATGTAATAGTTGGAAATTATTGTGCTTATTAAGCCTATGCTAGGGAAGCCATCAATTAATACAGACTCTCTCAAGTCAATTTTTTTATATTCTTTTATTTCAATTGTATTCTTTGGCATAATTATAAATAAAATAATTTTAATAAAAGTTTAGTTATTAAGAAAAAATATTAAAAGTAATCAAAGTTATTACCATCATGATAATTGAATAAATAAGCCCCGCTCCTAAGTTATTATATATTATTTTTCCAATTATTAAACCTGAAAATAAAGATTCTAGAATTCCCATCCAAAGAAATACACTTGAAAGAAATGTAGCAGAAATGTTACCAAAAAAATTAATGTTTAAGGAAAACGCAGCTGCAGTCTTAGGTTTAAAAGTTGTTATTGGCAAAATCAATTGAGTAAGAATTAAAACAACAACGAAGAGATAAACCAATAAAGAAATGAATATTACACCTATATAAACTCTGGTTTCACTTTCTCTTGTATTTCTATATTCTTCTAATGACCAATAAAAAGAGGAAGCATTTTTAATCGCATCAACAGCATTTTCTCCAGCATAATATGCTCTACTTATTACATTTAGGAATGGTTCTGCGTCTGCTTGATTAATCTTTTTAGAAGCTAATTTTATAGCTTCACTAAATTCCAAGCCTAAATAATGTTTATTTATTGCATCTCTTAAAGAAGAAGAGACTTCTGTACCGTAACTTTCAGTTGCTTTTTTTAAAGCATTTGTAAAATTAAGCCCTCCTCTTAAATTCTCTGCAAGAGTGTCAAGAAATTTAGGAATAATTCTTTGAATCTTTCGTTTTCTATTATAGCTATTCCATTGAAAATAAGCAATTGGTACTAATCCTACCATCAAAGCTCCTATTATTATATCATTAGCCTTCATATTTGTAGGAAGAAACTCTATTCTAGGATTATAAAGATGAAAACTTACAGTAAATATTAATGATAAAATAATCAATAAAATGGGGAGAGGATAGAAAAAATATTCAATCTTTACATTTCTTATAGGCATTATTCAGACCCTAAAGTACTTATTAATAATGCTAAAAACATACCTGAAAGCAATGGCACGCTAAATAAGGCAATTAATGTTAAAACTAAATTTATAGGAAGTGGAAGTGGATTGAAACTTAGACCTGATAGTAGAGCAATTATTATAACAAACAATGTTGGTCCAAGTAGAACCAATCCTACATAAAGTTCCGCCATTACTGCTATTTGAGAAATAAGTCTTCTCATCTTATTCATTTTAACGCTTAAGGCATTTTTTGCTTCAATATTGAAATAATCTCTAAAATTCCCTGTTGTTGAATATATAGAAGCTAAGGTTATCAAAATAGACGCAAATTTGTCAGAAGGACATCTTTTTGCTGCTTCATTGAAAGCATCGATTACACTCATTCCACCTGCATATAAATATTTAAGAAAATTGTTTAAAACGATTTTTATAGCCTTTGATTTTTCAATCTTTGATAATTCATGAATAATTTCAACAATGTTATCCATCGAACTAGCAAGCACTGAAGCGTAGCCTAAAACTAAATATAATCTGTTTTCTATTTCGTTAGCTCGAGCTCCCTTTAGCATTATCGGATAACCAATCCACATAAACAAGTTTATTCCTTCACCTATCATTAAAATTAGTGCGCTAAGAGCTAAAGAAACTACAAGATTAAACTTTAGCACCATTAAGTGAAATAATAAGGCTGCGATGAATAGAGGAGGTAAAATGATTATCGAAGTAAGTATTAATGTTGAAAAATAAATTTCATAGCTTTCTGAAATTCCAGTTTTAATCAAAGATTCCCTTAGGGCTTTATATTCAGGTATTCTTCCTTTAAATATACTATACGCAAAGCTTTTGTATGAATTTAATAATCCCTCAACCTTCATATCCACTCTCGATTTAAATCTACTATTGTTAATACGTGCTTTGGATTTCTATAATATGCTGCTATGATTTCGCCTATCTTATTAAAATCGGTTATGTTCTTTTCTGTAAGCCATTGAAGTATTCTAGCCCTCCTCTCAAACTCTTCTTCGATATTTCCTCCTATGTAATTAACAGCAATTTCAACTATCTTTTTACTTTTCTTAATATCTATATCCTCTTCCATAAAAACATTGAATTTATACACATTATTTAAAATGGGTTTATCATTTTTCACATCGTATTCTATAACTTCATCTATCGAAACGATCTTTCTGAATAAGCCATTTATTAGCTTGACTTTTTCTACTTTAATTATTACGCTAAAAGCATTAATTATTGAGGCTGGAACATCTAAAGGTTTGTTAACAAGTCTATGAACAGCAAATTCTGCATTCTCTGCATGAAATGTTGTTAAACCTCCATGACCTGTTGCAATTGCTTGAACCAAAGTATAAGCTTCTTCACCTCTTATTTCTCCTACAATTATATAATCAGGCCTTTGTCTTAACGATGCTTTCAAAAGTTCGAACATTGTAATTTCTTTAATTCCTGTTTGATATGTTGTTCGAGTTGTGAAAGGTATCCAATTTTTATGCGGCAAGTTTATTTCTCTTGTTTCTTCTATTGTAACTATTTTTGAATCTGGAGGTATAAATGTAGCTATTGCATTTAATGTAGTGGTTTTTCCTGCTCCTGTTGTACCTATTATTAAGATTGCTTTTTTGTATTCTATCATTAACCAAAGGTATGCGGCCATTCTAGGAGTTAGTACTTTGCTTTTTAACAAATCCACTATAGTTATTGGCTTTGCAAAAAACTTTCTTATAGTGAAAGCAGGACCCTTTCTTGACACATCTTCTAATGTTAAATTTGCTCTGTATCCTTCAGGTAGAGTCGCGTCGACTATAGGAGTAGAAGAAGTTAATTGGGCATTTCCTTTAAAAGCTAATCTGTAAACCATCGATCTCAATTCACTGATATCTGTAAAAATAATGTTTGAAGGTATGAAATCATACCTTTTATGATAAATATAGACTGGTATATTCAACCCATCACAGCTAATATCTTCAACATTAGGATCGAGCATGGGTATCGTAATTTTGCCGTATTTAAGCAAATCTCTTATTAAAAAATACAGTATTTTTTTAAACCTAGGCTCTTCTATTTTTATTTTGTATTTTTTCATGAGAAAATTTGCTTGATTCTCAATTTCTTTTTCGTCAATTGTACTCATTTTAGAGAAATCAACTTCTTCATAAATCCCTCTTTTAATTCTTTCTAAGATTTCCTCTTCTTTTTTGTCTAAAATAGGCTCAATAACTATATATGTAAATAAGCCCGATTCATACTTAATTCCTACGCTACCGTAAGGTGGATAAACATGATAAAACTCCTGAAATTTTTCAACTTCGCTCAATATTCATATTAATTATATGCAAATTGCTTTATATGACTTCTGTTAATTAATTATTTATTATTTTTATAAATTTATATAATATATAATATTTTTTTAGTCTTTAAATTCTTTTAAGAAATTTATATCGAATCCAATTTTATTTTCAATTAATTTTTGTCTAAAGAATTCAAGGATTAACTTATATCGCATAGCTCTATGTCTAGGCTTTGCATTGAGGCTGTGGGCATGAGCACCTGATTTGAATAATGCAATATATGCTTCTTTACCTAAATCTTTCAATAAAGTGTAAAATATTAATGATTGATCGAAGGTACATCTGTAATCTTCTGTACTATGTATGAATAAAACGGGTGTATTTACGTTATTTACATAAGACAATGGGCTTAATTTTTTGTAATTTTCATTTTCTAAAGGATTTTCTCCTATAAGCTCCTTATCGAACCAGTATCCTATATCAGAAAATCCATAATCTGATAACCAATAACTTATCCCATTTTCACTTATTGCAGCTTTAAAAATGTTCGATTTACCTATAGCCCAATTTGTCATGAAACCTCCGTAACTTATTCCAGTGATGCCAACTTTATTTTTGTCAACTTCTTTTTCTTTTTCAAAAAGATTAGTCAGTCCATATAAAATATCCTGAAAATCTTCCAATCCTGTTTTTTGAACCACATCTTTAGCAAATCCTTCTTCATATCCATCACTTCCTCTTGGATTTGTTAGTAGTACATAATATCCATTATTTGCAAGAAGCTGTGCTTGGTATATGAATTGATAACCATACATTCCCTTTGGTCCACCATGGACCATTACAATTATCGGACATGTTCCTTTAAGCTCTTTAGGCTTCAAATACCATGCATCGATCAATTTACCATCGAAGGATTTATAATTAAAATAAATTGATTCAATAGAGCCAATTTTCTTTATTATTCTTGTATTGTAATTGGTAATTTGCTTTATTCTACCATCAAAAAAGAATATCTCATCAGGAACTGTAGATGTTTGTTTCACAAAAACAACTTTTCCATCTTCACTTACATCAAAATCCAAAATATAGCAATTTTCATCAACTAAAGTTTCTTTAGATTCTTTAAATTTATCTAAAACAATTTTACCTTTAACCGCTGATGTAAAGTAAATCTCGCCAGAAGAAATTATTTTGCCATCATAGTTATTCCATTTGAAATTTTCAGTTATAGGTTCCAAATCTCCATTACTATATTTATACAAATAATCGTGTTCTGTTATGCTACTTTTCTTAGGCTTTCCTAAGAACAAAATTTCCCTATCATTAGAATCTATTGCTGTGAAAGAAACATCTCTATAAAGATAATCAAGAGAACCATTGGAATATTCTAAAATATCATATTTTATATACGGATTCTCTCTTTTTGGAATATTAATTATAAATCCATCTTGATGTGCTATAGCTACAGTAAAGTAAGGTAGAACAAAAAAATCTTGAGTAAAAGATTCAAGTTTGTTACTTGAATTTAATTCATAAATTGAGAAATTCGTTTTCTCGCTGTCCAAAATTCCACGTCCATCAAACCAAAAAGGTATTTTGTTTTCGAAATAAAGATCTTCATCTCCCAATCTTTCATAAGTAATTACCAATATTTCTTTGTCATCTTTTAACCATACAAGATCTATGAAATTCTTAATTTCTAATAATTTTCTTCTACTCAAATTTTTAAGTTCACAGATCCACACTTCGGTTAATTTTTTTCTCTTATTTTCTTTAACGTATGCAAGAAATTTTCCATCTTTGCTCAGCGTTGGATTATAAGAATTTTCTATATAACTTTCTGAACCTTCTCTTAAGTCTTTTATGATTATAGTTTTTTTGTAATCGTTTGATTCGTAATTAGCTTTCGTTATGTTATACACTATAAATTCTCCATTCTTAGATATTTGCAAATCGCTTAATGATGAAAATAATACAAAGGTTTTTTCATCCCACATTTTAAATAAAAGGAATCTATTTTTAGATTATAAAACTTTTTAAATTATGGCAGAAAAAAGGTTATTCTGTAGATTTAATAAATATTGGGACAAGTCGAATTTAGCAATAAAAGAGATTCCGGAAGGAGGATTCTGTCTATCTGCTTTCGTTGTTCTAACAAAGAGTACAAATAAGAATGAAGTATTGCTGGGAAAGATTAATCCTATAGAAAAATGGGCATATGTAGGTGCATTAGATCAAGAAAGAGCACAAACTTTTAGTAAAGGATGGATGATACCGTCTTCCCATCTTATATTTGGAGAGGATCCAAAGGATGCTGCGAACAGAATATTGAGAGAACAATTGAAATTAGAAAGCATTCAATTAAAAGGTCCAATTGTTATTAGTTTTCAATATGCATCCTCTCGTGCACCTCAATATACTCATTGGGACATCGAATTTATTTTTACTGGTAACTTAAATGAAATCAATAAAAATGAGCTATGGAATGAATTAACTTTTGTAAATATAAATAGTGTATCAAAAAAAGATTTTGCTAGAGGTCATGAAGATATTTTGGAATCTATAGGATACAAGATAAACTGACTTCCTCACCTCCCTAAAGTGCGAGACTTTTAATTTAGGTAAATTTTTTATAGCATAATAAAAAATAGATTATAATTTAATGGAAACGAATCAAAATAATAAAAAGAAGTTAAAAATTTTCATAATAGATATAGATGGAACAGTTTGTGAAGATATAAGAAATGAAGAGGGTATTGAAAGGATGAGAAACGCTAAACCGTATTATGATTCAATTAAAAAAATAAACGAACTTTACGATGAAGGACATTATATATGCTTTTTCACAGCAAGAACAGATGAACATAAAGAAGTAACAATTGAATGGTTAAAAAGACATGGAGTAAAATATCATCAAATCATTTTTAACAAACCTAGAAAAATAGCCCCCTATGTTGAATATCATTACATAGATGATGCACATGTAAGAGCTACAAGATTCAAAGGTAAATTTTCAGATTTTGTTATAAAGCAGATTTATGCAGAAGTATTTGATGATTGATCACCTTATACTTTTAGCGCCTATTGTAACATAAGGTTTAACTTTTCCTATTCTTATCCTTACATCTACAGCTTTTGCACCATTCTCTTTTTGCATTAGAAATACAGGGTTTAAATCCATTTCCAATATTTCAGGAATATCCTCGATAAGAGTTCCTACGCGAATGATTATATTTTTCAATGCTTCTACGTCATAAACTTTTCCTCCTCTATATCCCATCAACAGTGGATATGTACGAAGACTTTTAATCATTCCATCTACGTCCAAATCAGTTAAAGGTGTTAATCTTACAGATATGTCATTTATTAGTTCAGTTATGGCTCCTCCTAATCCGCATGCAACAAGTGGACCGAATAGAGGGTCATGCGTTACCCCCACAATTGTCTCCACCCCTTCTTCTATCATCTCTTGAATTACAAAATATTCAACTTCAACATTCTTTTTTGTTAACAATTCTCTCATCTTTAAAGCTTCTTCATATAAATTTTCTGCATTTACTTCAGTTTTTATAGCCCCCAGTTCTGTTTTATGAATTATTTGCTTGCCACCTGCTTTTAATGCAAATTTTCCGTTCAAATTTTTAGAAATTTTATTTATATCTTCAACATTTTTACATATCATTGTATTAGCAAAGGGTATTTTATAGTAGCTAAGTAATTTTATACTATCCTCAAGATCTAGCCACTCTACACCTTCTTTCAATTTTTTAGAAATCAATGAAATTGCGGATAATCTGTCAACATCATTAGGTCTTACATATTTGCCTAATGGTTTCTTTTTCCATTCAGTATATTCTACAACTTTAGCTAAGGATTTTACAGCATCTTCAGGAAACGGATAGGATGGTATTTTAAATCCGTTATAAGAGAGCATTTGAGTTATTCCTCTATGAGCTAAAAAAACGGAAATGATTGGTATATCATAATTTCTAAATTCATAGGTTGCTTTTAATATGCTATTGGCTACTTCTTCAACACCTGTTTTAATAGGAGGTACATAAATAACAATTAATGCGTCAACAACTTTACTCTTGAGAATTTCCACAATGGCATTATAATAATGATTTGCATTTGCTTGAGAAGAAAGATCCACAGGATTATTTATGCTTGCAATCGGTAACAACATGGATTTAAGATTTTGTCTTAGCTGAATTGGAAATTCAATAACTTCCAATCCATTTGCTTCACATGCATCTGCAGCCAAAATTCCTGCACCGCCTGCATTAGTAATTATACCCACTTTTCTTCCTTTTGGTAATGGTTGAGTGACTAAAAGAGAAGCTACATCGAACATTTCGCTTAATGTATCTGTTCTTATTACTCCACATTGCTTAAACAAAGCATCCAAACTTAAATTTGAGCCCATTATCATTGCACCTGTATGAGATTGAGCTGCTCTAAGCCCTGCTAATGATCTGCCACCTTTTACAACAATGATTGGTTTAAATTTTGAAATTCTTTTAGCTATTCTTGAAAATTTTCTTGGATTGCCAAATGATTCAAGGTAAAGTAATATTATTTTTGTCCTATCATCATATTCCCAGTATTGTAATACATCATTACCAGATATATCTGCTTTATTCCCTACTGAAATAAAGGAAGATAAACCTATATCGAGCATATTAGCATATTCTATAATACTAATCCCTAAAGCGCCCGATTGAGAAAAGAAACCTATACTGCCTTCCTTAGGTTTAAAGCTAGAAAATTGTCCGTTTAAACTTATAGTAGGATCAGTGTTTATAATTCCCATACAATTCGGTCCTATGAGTCTCATACCACTTTCTCTGCAAACTTTGAGAAGTTCCTCTTGAAGCTTTCTACCTTCCTCACCTACTTCCGCAAATCCTGATGAAATGACAACTAAGCCTCTAACACCTTTTTCAGCACAATCCTTTGCTACATTTATTACCTCTTTTGCAGGAACAGTGATAAATGCTATATCAATGCTATCGTTGACCTCTTTTATTGATTTATAAGATTTTATTGCCATTACATGATTAGCTTTATTATTAATTGGATAGCATACTCCTGTATAACCTCCTTCAATAATATTCTTAAATAGCTCATATCCAATAGAACCTTTTTCTCTCGATGCTCCTATTACAGCTACGGATTTTGGTTCTAAGAAATATCTTACTGCCTCTCTTGCTGCAATCGAGTCCCTTTTATCAAAAACTTCAATCGCTTCTGGCGTTAATGAAGTAGGATATATGACTTTTATGTAGCCGGGTTCTATTTCAAGCTTATAAGGAAATCCAAGATTCTTAAGTACATTTATCATTTGTAAATTGTCTGGTAGAACTATAGCTTCCATTTGTTCTACTCCAGATTTATAAGCAGCTTCCGTTATCATTCCTAACAATATGGTACCTAAACCTTTTCCTTGAAAACGATCGTCAACTACTATTCCTACCTCAGCTTTATTGTTTATCTTTCTATACATTGCATGTGCGATTATTCTATCTTCATGTATAGCAATTAATGCTAATCCATCTTTCTCAGGAATAAGAATTTCAATATCAGGCAGAGCAAAACCCATAAATCTTTTGTATTTAGTTTCAATTGACAAATTATTAAAAAAGTTTATAAGATTTAAAGCATCATCTTTTTTTGCAGGTCTGACTCTAACAGTCGAACCATCTTTTAAAACAACATCTGCAACTTCAAATGGAATGAATTCTATTTCACTACTCATTATTTTTTAATAATATAAGATTGTTATAATATTTTGACTAAAAATAAAACAAAACTATTTTTTGAAATTCATTTTTAATATTTCCTTTTCTGACTTCTTGCTTTTTACTTCTTCATAAATATATTTACCTCCTCTTAGCATGGAAGCTATAGCAGCACCTAATGATAGAATCCCTCCAATATAGAAAGATATATCCATAGAAGACATGATAGCTGGTGCAACAGCATTGGCGAAAAATGTTGGTGCTAAAAGATTGTGGATCGTGTCACTATTCAAGCTTGCTAAAATGGTTGAACCTTGCGGTGAATTTGATATTTGATTCAAAATTGAGCTAATTGGGTTATAACCAAGAAATACTGAAAATAAGGCACCTGTTGGTGAAATGTTTTCAACGAATGGTATCAGTTGAGGCGCTCCAGTGGAATTTAATGCGCTGCTTATTGCTGAAGGTAAGCTAGAAGATAAAGATAAAATTAGAATGGTGAAAAATAATGCATTACTTATAGTTTGACCAACATTTTGTAAAGTTGCTCTCATACCTGATGCAGCCCCTCTATGCTCTGGCGGGACAGAATTCATAATAGATGCTGTGTTAGGTGCAGCAAACATTCCTCCACCTACACCCATTAAAAAGATTACGATAGCAAATGGAGCATAATCAAAATTATAGCTAAATGTTGAAAGTACAAAAAATGTAGCTGCAGTTATTATCATGCCTAATGTAGCAAAGAATCTGGCGCCGTATTTATCAGAGAGATAACCGCTAATTGGACCGAATAAAACAAATCCGAGCATCATAGGTATTGTATAAACCCCGGCCCAGAAAGGTGTAGATTCGAAACTGTAACCGTGCAATGGAAGCCAAATTCCTTGGAGTAAAATTATAAGCATTATCATTACACCACCTCTTCCTATAGAATTTAAGATATTGGCAAAATTTCCTGCAGCAAACATTCTTATTTTAAATAGTTCCATTTTGAACATTGGATCTTGAACATGCATCTCAATAAAAGGAAATAATACTAATAATCCTATTCCAATAACTAAGCTAGCTATTACCCATGGATTTGTCCATCCCATCACATCATTACCATAAGGCATGAGTCCATAGGTAATTCCTATCAATATTGCTGTTAATCCCACACCAAAAACTGTATTGCCTATCCAGTCGATCTTTTGATTTCGATTTAATGTTCCTGTTTCTTTAAGCTTTAAGTAAGACCAAATAGTACCAGCTATACCAAATGGTACACTAACGAGAAATATATATCTCCAATTAATTGATGCTAGAACACCTCCTATAATAAGACCTATTAGAGAACCAGCTAAAAAGGAAATTTGATTGATCCCTAAAGCTTTTCCCCTTTCATTATACGGAAATGCGTCTGTTAATATTGCTATACTATTTGAGAAAAGAAAAGCAGCACCAATTCCTTGTATAATTCTAAAAATTATAATTTCCATAGCTCCTAGATCACCTTGATTTGGAGTTAACGATAACAATATTGATCCTGCTGTAAAAATAGCGAATCCTAAGTTGTAAAGCCTTACCCTGCCGTAAATATCTGAAATTCTACCAAAAGTTACTAAAAGTACGGATGTAACTATATTGTAACCGAAAAGAACCCAAAGCAAATATTCAAAAGAATTTAAGGGATTGATTCCTATTCCATTGAATATAGCAGGCAATGATATCATAATTATGGTTAAATTAGTTGATGCCATTAATGTCCCAAGTGTAGTATTAGATAGAGCAATCCACTTATATTCAACCATAATTGCAAATTTTTATTTTAAACAACTTAAAAATGTTTGTTTTAATTTTTACGAATGATATTATAATTATTATGAAAATTGCAAGGATAAAGTATAGAAACAAAATAGTATTTGCAAAATTTGAAAACAACAAATTTATAGAATTAGTAGGGGGTTTTAATTCAATATTAAGAGGAAAAATACAAGAGAAAGAAATTATTGATTCAAATGAAATTGTTAAATTTTTACCTCCTTGTAAACCAACAAAAATCATAGGCCTTGCTAGAAATTACGAATCACATGCAATGGAGGCACAAAAAATGAGACCTAAGCAGCATCGAGAGCCGGATATTTTCTTCAAAGCTACAAGCTCTTTGATAGGCCATTTAGAAAAGATAAAGATACCTGCTTTCATTAAGAAACCGGATTATGAAGGAGAGCTTGTTATTATAATTTCTAAAAAAATTAAAGAAGTAAGTTCTTCTGAAGCCAAAAATTGCATTTTAGGTTATTCAATAGGAAATGATATAACTGCAAGGGATATACAACAGGAAAAAGGTATGATATCGTTGGCTAAGAGCTTAGATACTTTTTCTCCTGTTGGTCCTTGGTTTGTTACCGTGGATGAGATAGGTGATGAACTAAATTTGAATTTGATTCTTAACCTTAATGGAAATGTTATGCAAAAAGAAAACACATCAAACATGATATTCAACGTTAAAGAAATAATTTCCTATGTTTCAAAATATTTCACATTGTATCCTGGCGATATAATTTTTACAGGAACTCCTTCTGGTGTTGGTCACTTTCGAGAACCACCTGTTTATTTGAAAAAAGGAGATAAGTTGGAAGTTACAATTGAAAAAATTGGGACGCTTCTAAATGAGGTTGAATGAATTGAATAATTTTACTAAAGATGGAAATTTTTAAGGATCCATTTGAATATAAGAGCTGGTATGATAAGCATATTGAAATTTATAAGAGCGAAAGAGAACTTGTTAAAAAGCTAGAGTTGAAAGATTGCTTAGATATAGGTTCAGGTCCTTCAATCTTTCATGATGTAATAAAAGGTCGAATAATTTCTTTAGATATATCTAAAGAAATGTTAAAATTTGCTAATAAAGAAGAAGATAAAGTAGTAGGAGATGCTCAGAGTTTACCTTTTAGAGATAAATCAATTCCATGTGCATTCGTGTCTGTAACTGCATGCTTTGTAAACGATGCTAAAAAGATGATAAAAGAAATTCACAGAGTAATTTTAAAAGAATTATGCATTTGCATCATACCGAAAGATTCTACTTGGGGTGAACATTATTTCGAACTCGGAAAGAGAGGACATAAGTACTATTCTAGAGCAAGATTTTTAACTAAAATTGAATTGATCAAAATAATTAAAGAATATTTTGATATAATTAATGTATATTCAACTCTTACGTATAAGCACGGAGAAGAAGAAAAATTTGAGGAACCGATTGAAGGTTTCAAAGGATCTTTTGTATGCATAAAAGCTAAACCAAAATCTCTAAAAAACACTCATATTCAAAATAAACAGTAAAAATATTTACATTCATTACTGAAAAATAATGAAATGCAAGAAAATAAAGCTGTTAAAATCAAATCAAAAAGTTTAGTAGAAAGGATCATAATAGTATTAATTATAACAATTATTGCTTCTTTTTCATATTTATTAGCTGGTCTTTATTTAAAATTTGGAATAAGCTACGATATTTATTCCTTTTTATCTTTACAACTTATTTTATTTGCTTTATTTCAAGCCATTGCAGAATTAAAAATTAAATATGCCCTTATCTTCCTTTTAATCTCTTATGCATTAGGATTATTGTTCGAAATAATTGGTACTAATACAGGAATACCGTTTGGCAAGTATGTATATTCTGATTTGTTAGGCCCTAAGATATTAAATGTGCCATTTTCTGTACCATTTGTTTGGTTCGTAATTATATATTTATCTTTTAGTATAACAATAAAAATTGCTTATTACAACAAACTAGCTTTTGTATTCTTAGCTTCTTTAGGTGTTGTAGGTTGGGATTTATTCATCGATCCAATGTTTGTAAGTTACGGTTATTGGAAATGGTTGAGCAATAATATTCCTATGCTAAGTGGCATTCCCATAACAAACTTTGTAGGATGGTATATTGTAGCATTAACAATATTATCTATATTTAGCTTATTTTTGAAAAAAGCCGAAAAAAATTTTGAGTTTAGATATTCAAAGTATGCCTATATAATATACATTGTTTTGATTATCGACGGAATATTGGCTAATATAAAATTGAATAATTTTGGGAGTATGACTATAGGCGTATTAGTAAGTTCATTTTTTATAATTTACTCTTATTTTTTATCGAAATTTAAGTATCAATAATTTATTACTTTTTGATCGAAATAATTTTATGAGCATCATTAGAGTAAGTGAAAGTATATATATAATAGATACACTAGCCTTTGGATATGAGAACTGTGTTGCTTCATACTTAATTAAAGGTGATAAATACGCTCTTATAGATGTAGGCTATGCTTCAACATATCGAAACGTGATAAACGCTCTAAATAAGGCTGGTATTGATATTAACGATATAAAATATATAATTCCTACTCACGTTCATCTCGATCATTCAGGTGCTACAGGTCATTTAATGCAAAATATGAAAAACGCGATTGTAGTAGCTCATGAAAGAGCTGCAAAGCATTTAATAGACCCAAAAAGATTAATTGAAAGTTCCAAGGAAGTTTATGGAGAATATATCCTAAACAATTACATAGGATTGCCAATTCCTGTACAAAGCGATAAAATAATTGTAGTAAAAGATGAGTTAGAATTGAAATTAGGAAATTTAACAATTAAATGTATTTACGCTCCAGGTCATGCACCACATCAAATTACTGTTTATATAGAAGAAATGAAATATTTAATCACTGCTGATTCAGTAGGCATTATATATCCTTTTTTGAACGTAATGATACCAACGACACCGCCTCCTAGTTTTAATGCAGAGCAAGCCATTGATACATTAAATAAACTTTCCTCTTATGAATTAAAGACGTTGCTTATTCCTCATTTCGGAATTAGAAATGATAGTCTATTTGTATTTGAGGAAACAAAAAAGAAAATTAAAGAATATATAGAAATCATAAAAAATTTAAGAAATAAGAATTTAAACTTTGATGATATGCTTAATGAATTGATAAAAAAAGTTTCTGAAGAAGCTAATATAAGTCCATCACAACTGCATCCTTATGCTGTTCAATCATTGAGAATATCATTAATGGGAATTTTAAATTATCTAACAAAAAAATAGATTTATTTTTTAATCCTTCGTAGAGTTACAAGAAATAGAGCTATTACAGCAACCGCGATTATTCCTGCAACAACGTAATAAAGCCAATTTATTTGTGCTACTTGCATTGTTGTTTGTTGAGTAGTAACTTCACCGTTTGTTGATATGCTTACTACGTAGTTAGGTTGAGTTGAAATAGAGGCACCAGCGACACCTATCATAGGATCATGAATTAATGTACCATTATCAAAGTAAGGATATACTAGGAAAATTGATACATGTCTGCCTTCAAGAATGAAATATCCACTAACATTTACGGTCGATTTAGTTCCATTTGGATAGGTTACCTTAGCAAAAGGAACGAATCTAAAGAAACCAGCAATTGTTGAATTGCTCGCTTTAATTAATATAACTGGCAAATCTTCATTGTAAACATTCTGATTTGCTACTTCTTCATCATTAAGCATCATGTTACCAAGATTGAATTTCGATGTTTGATTTGAAATCACTGTTGCATTTTCATTTTCAACCTCATCCTCACCTCCTGGCATTTCTAATTCATTAAATTCTTGTGTTTTGTTTGAATTTACTACAGGGTTTGTAAAGTGAGATATTAGTACTAAAGCCGGCCTAACATTCTTTAATTCATTCAGAAAATAGCTTATTATAGGTGTGTTGTTTTTCACATTGCCCAAAAGAGATACTATATTCCAATTCCATTTCTTTATTATGATATCGCTTTTGAGTTCCGCTTTTGTAACGTTAAATGTTTGATTCCCGCTTTTATATGAAACTGTCAAAAAGAAAAGTTCATTTGAAATCATTATATTACCAGCAGCAAAACTAAATCTTTTATCATAAACGTTTGTTAAATTAAATATGAATTGAATGCCAATTGTTTTACCTGAATTATCAGTTATATTTTTAGGACCTATTAATGACCAGTTCGCTGCATCGAATGGAAAATAGAATGGGTGATTCAATATAGCAGATAAATAATTTAATGCGCTATCAATCCTTGTTAAAACATCTGATATTGTTGTGATCATGCTTCTTAAACCTGTGTTTATTTGATTTAAAATTCTCATAATTTTGCTTATCTCGGTTACATTTCCGAGAGTTTTAATTTGTTCGATTAATTGATTTATTATTGTTGTAATATTATCTGAAAAAACGGATGGTAGCTTATTTAATGTAGCAGAAATATTTTCCAAGTTATTTATCAATTCATTAACATTTTCTTTATTTATGGAACCATTTGAATAAACTAATTGTATAGACAATAAATCTTGTAATTTATCTTTTACTTTATTTAAAATATCTTCAATTGAGATACCTGTTACATTCGTCAAAATTTCTTTAACGTATTCTTTGAAATCATTTTCATTCTCGAAGATAAGCTTATGATTGAAAGGAGTATTATTAACCGTCCAAATTTCAGATAAACCGCTATATTTAAATACATAAGCTGTATCACTTTTATTGTTATACCACCATATAAACATAGGCTTCTCTCCATTAGCTGGAATCAATATTGTAATTACACCATTAGAGAATTGCTTGAAACCTTCGACACTTTCAGAACTATTATTCTGAGCCATAACAGTATGAAAATATGCGGACATTCCTAGAGAAATTACTATAGCTAAAAGTATTCCACAGATTACTTTAATTGTTATTTTTTTGTTTTCCATGATTTAAAAATATAAAATATAAAAATAATCATACCTTTTTGAACATTCGTTCAAAAAATTTATATGAGTTCAAATTGAACGTTCTTAATATCCTTCCATTTAACAGCCATCACAACTTGAGAACTGTCTATATTACCTGTTATAAACGGAAATATTCTAAAGTTATCTGAGATTTGTCTAGCAAATTCGTAAACTTCTTCATAATTTGGAGAATAAGCTAAAGCTTTTTTCATTAGCTCACCATGTTCATCATATATCGGTAGCTCCTTTCCTAGCCTAACTAGCATCCTAGGTGCCAATCCAGTAATCGAGTACCCTTTAATTTCGAAAAAATCTGGATTCGAATCCAATATTATTTTACGGTACTCTTCAGGCTTTATCATGTTCAAATATTTTACTGCCGTAATTCTAATTACTGTTCTACATGGCAATTTGGAAAGTAACGATAATGTTTCATTTAATCTTTCCCAATGTTTTGAAGTTGAAGGCAAATATGGATTCAAGCTTGAAGTCACTTTAATATATGTCTCTGGATCAGGAGCAACTAAAGATACGTATAGCTGTGTAGGTAAATTACCTTCTTCCAGCATTTGCTTAATTCTATCAGGATATGTACCATTTGTGACTAGAAAGGTTGAAATTCCTCTCTTTCTATATGCTTGAATAAGTTTGCCAATATAAGGATACATAGTAGGTTCACCGTCATAGGATATAGCAACATGCTTAGGGCGCTTTGCTTTATTATGAACATCAATGATTTCTTCTTTTGTTGTAAAGTATTTAGCTAATAAGTTTGATGCTTCTTCTTCGTTTATACAATCTTTAATGATTTTTTGATTTATCTCAAACTCATTATTGTTTATTCTTATTACCAATTCAGAATTGTATAAATCGATGAAAGCTTCTCTTACTTTAGTTTTTGAAATACATAACCTTTCAGAAATCTCCTGAATTGTTGACTTTTTGACTCTACTTAAATAAACCAACGCATTCTTGCATATTTCCCAATTTTCTAAGCTTCTTTCTAAACTTTCTTCTACAATTTTTTCTTGCGTTCTTATAAATTCTTCAACTAAATATTCTGGCTCATCATATCCTTTAAAAACTTTAGGTCTTTCTTCCACATCCCTCCAACAAAAAACACAAGCAATATTACAACCTTTATAAGAAGTCGATTGTATACAACCAAAACTATCTATTCCATAAACATGTTTATAACAATGTCTTCTACCACCTGTTCTTAAACTTTGTTCAAACCAATAACATGGTTTATACGCTGCATGTTTTAATTTACCTATGTAAATCTCCTTATCTGAAAAGAAAGGCATTCTATTAGTTCTTAATAAATAATGATGTATTTTAAATAAAAAAATTTTTAAAAATTAACTTTAAAAAATCTTATACAAACCTTGCTATTAATGCCATTATTCCTATGATTACACTTGGTATATCGTTGCCGACCGCATCAGGATCTCCTGCTTCAATAACTGTTGCTGCTAGTAACTTAACAGCGAGAAATATTATTATTACTGCAAGATATATATCCATACTTCTTTTCAAAGCTTCTACTGTATTTTTATTTCTATACAAATAAAGCATTGAAAACAATAAAATTACAGACAAAGCCAAGACCACAATTTCATCCATTATAAATATTGGGTGATCCATTTCTGTTGGTATATCTGTGCCAAATACTAAAAAGACAAATCCTAGAAATATTGCAACAGCTCTTTTCTGCATGAGTTTTGTATATATTTTCGATTCGTTGTCTTCTTGAGTCATAGCAATATAAAATGGGGCCTCTATTTATATTTTAGGTATACCAAAAATTTGTAAACCGATTATTCTGCTGATTCTAGAATCGTTTCTAAATTGAATGATTTATTATCTCTATAGATTTTTATGGAAATCCTATCGCCAACTCTTGATGTATTTACTATATCTTGCAACTCTTCTATCGTGTGAACAGGTTTATCATTTAATGCAATTATAATATCGTTCCTTCTAATTCCAGCTTTATCAGCAGGACTATCTTCAACAACATTTACTACAATAACACCATTTTTTACTGGCAATCCATAGTAATCAGACAATTGTGGCGTTATTGTTGCACCTAAAATTCCAAGCCATGGACGTAAAGGCCTTCCATAGTTCAAAATGTCATCCACCACTCTCTTAGCGAGATTTATGGGTATTGCAAAGCCTATGCCTTGCGCATAAGGAACAATTGCAGTATTTATTCCTACAACTTCGCCTGCACTATTTATTAAAGGCCCACCACTGTTTCCTGGATTAATTGCAGCGTCTGTTTGAATAAGTCCCATATATAATCTTTGAGCTTTTATGTGTCTATTTATAGCGCTAATAACACCTACAGTTACAGAAGGTGTCCCTGCTAAACCTAGGGAATTACCTATTGCTATAGCAAGCTCACCTATTTTTAATTTATCTGAATTGCCCAATATGACATTTGGAAGGTCTGTGGCATTAACTCTTATAAGTGCTAAATCAGATGCTGCATCAAAGCCTATAAGCCTTCCTCTGTAAGACCTTCCATCATTTAATGTGACAACAAATTCATCCGCACCCTCTACTACATGAAAATTTGTTAAAATGAGACCATTCTTACTTATTATAAATCCAGAACCTATTCCTTGAACAGGGAATACTTCAAAAAAGCTTTCAACGAAACGAACAGTTCTTATGTTTACAACAGAAGGTAAAACTTTTTCGACTGCCTTTACAATTACGCCTTCAAAATAAGGTTCAATGGGCATAATTTATGGTCTTTTTTATAACTTATATATTTTCATCAAAAGAATGATTGTATAAATTCAAAGGGATCAATATCTTTAAATCTATATTCTATTGTTTCGAAATCATTCTTCAATTTTATAACTTCTTCTTTGATCCTGCTTTTATCTTCTCTTTTATAAACTCTATAAATAAACTCTGCAATTCTCTGCATTTCATTCTCTTTCATGCCCCACCTAGTTACTTCATTTACTCCCAACCTTATTCCACTATCGGTTATTATATTCACAATTTCTAGTTCCTTAGCAAATTCTGAATTTTGATGATAAGAATTTGGTGTTAACAGTACTTGATGTGATTCTGTAATTTTATTTTTATCAGACTTAACTGGAAGACCAAATTCTAATAATGCCTTACCTAAGGTTTGTGCATTATTAACAATCTGCTTAGCATAATCTTTTCCAAATTCTTTCATTTCTAGCAGAGCCATCGCCAAAGCTGCAATTCTATTATAATGTGCATTATCAACAATCGATGGATGTATATTATAAATAAAATCATCATTTGAATCGGAAAGGAAAATTCCACCTTGAGGACCAAAAAATGTTTTATGGGTTGAACCAAACAATGCAATTGCACCTTCTCTAATTGGATCTTGAAATTGATTGCCAGCTATTAAGCCTAAAACATGTGAACCATCGTAACCTAAAACAGAACCAACTTCTTTAGCTACATTACTTATTTCTTTAACTGGATGAGGATAAAGAATTAAGCTGGAACCCAGAATAATTACTTTTGGCTTAATTTTTTGAATTAAATCGATAGATTCAGAAACTTTAATTTTCATTTTACCAAGATCAAATGGAAAATATTCAACATTTAGACCAAGTATTTTAGGCAAAGCTTCCTTAGAAATTCCAGGATAACCACCATGTTCAGGAGAAAGACAAACTAATATGTCACCTTTTTTAGAATAAGTTACTAAGAATGTAATGTCTGCTATATGGCCTGATATCATCCTTAAGTCAACATATTTAACATTAAATAATGATCTTGCTATTTGCTTACCAAAATCCTCGATTTCGTCTATAAACTTCGTGCCTTTATAAAATTTTTCCTCCGAAGTATATCTTCCAGCGAGATCACTTGCAAGAATTGCTCGAACCTCAGGACTTAAAATATTTTCTGAAGGAATCAAATTTATTGAATTTTTTACTCTATATTCTCTATGCTCATATAGCAAATTTTTCAGCTTTAAAACACTTTCATGCATAAATAATTATGAAGTACTATTTTTTATTTTTATATTAGGAATTGCTCATTTAATTAATGTATGATATCTTTAATACTTGATGAAATACAACAGAAATATTCAATTAGAAGAAAATTACCTGATTTAGAAATTACGCTGGGGTCTACTATCGTTAAAAGAGGTTTTGCACATATGACAAAACATGGAGTTATCATGGATGTTACAAATGTAGAACAAGCACAAATTGCTGAAGAAGCTGGTGCTGTCGCTGTTATGGTTCTAGATAAACTCCCATACGATGTTAGAAAGCAAGGAGGAGTGGCTAGAACTGCAGGCTTAAAAATCATCGAAGATGTTATGGATCATATAACTATACCTGTTATGGCAAAATGTAGGATTGGACATACTTATGAAGCAAGAATTTTAGAAGCGATTGGAGTTGATATGATCGATGAATCGGAAGTACTCACACCTGCTGATGAATTAAGGCATATATGGAAATGGGATTTTAAAACTCCTTTTGTTAATGGTGCTAGAAATCTTGGTGAAGCGTTAAGAAGGATAGAAGAAGGTGCTGCGATGATTAGAACTAAAGGAGAAGCGGGAACTGGAAATGTTGCAGAAGCTATTAGGCATATGAGATTAATGAATAATGCAATAAGTCATGTAAAAGCAATATATGAATCTGGGGATATGCAAGAATTAATCAGATATGCAAGAAAATTAAAAGTTAACTATAAACTGTTGGAAGAAGTTGGAAGAATTGGAAGACTTCCTGTTGTCAATTTCGCTGCAGGAGGAATTGCAACTCCAGCAGATGCAGCAATGATGATGAATTTAGGTGCAGATGGAGTTTTCGTTGGTTCTGGAATATTTAAATCAGAAGACCCTCTTGAAAGAGCAAAAGCTATTGTATTAGCAGTTACGTATCACGATGACCCTGAAATTGTAGCGGAAGCTCAAAAGATGATTGATGAAAGAAAATCAATGATTGGTATGGATATAAAAACGCTTGAACTAAGAATGCAAGAAAGAGGAGCTCATACATGAAAATTGGAATTTTGGAGATACAAGGAGATATTGAAGAACATTACAAAGCAACAAAAGCTGCAATTAATAAACTTAATATAGAAGGAGAAGTAAAGCTAGTAAAAAAGCAAAAAGATATAGAAGAATTAGATGGTCTTATAATTCCTGGTGGTGAAAGTACAGTTATTGGTACAATATTGAAACAGCGCGGACTGTTAGATTTAATAAAGGCAAAATATGAGAAAGGTTTGTGTGTTTGGGGGACGTGCGCAGGATTAATAGTAATGGCTAAAAAGACGTATGATCGAGTTGTAGGCGAAAAACCTCAGCCTTTGCTTGAAATACTTGATGTAACTGTTGAAAGGAATGCTTATGGTAGACAAAATGAATCATTCGAGTCTGATTTGAGCATACCAGCGCTAGGAAACAGACCTTTTCATGCTGTATTCATAAGGTCTCCTGTTATAAAAAAGGTTGGTGAAAATGTTGAAGTATTAGCTTATTTAAATGATCAACCTGTTGCTGTTCAACAGGGAAACGCCTTAGCTACAACTTTTCATCCTGAATTAACATATGATACAAGATTTCATGAATATTTTATAAAACTCTGTTTGAAAAGCAAATAGTTTTATTTTTCATAAATTAGTTACTTTTTATGGTAGAAGAATTTAAGAAAACAGTTTCTGTAAATGAAGTACCTCCAGGAAAAATGAAAACAGTTTGGCTAAGTGATGAAGAAGCAGTTCTCATTGCAAATGTAGAAGGTAAGTATTATGCAATCGGCGGTATATGTACACATGAACAATGGGATTTGTCAGAAGGAACATTAGTAGATAAAAAAGTTATTTGTGCAGGTCATGGAACTGTTTGGGATTTAGAAACAGGCAAGGGAGAATTTACTGAACCATTACCAGATGAACCTGTATATGAAGTAAAGATTCAAGAAGGATACATTTGGGTAAGAAAGAAAATTTAATTAAATTAAATAAATTCTTATATTTTTTCTAGAATCCTTAAAAGCTATGAATAATGATTTAAATGGATTGATTAAAGGTTTACATCATATTACTTTAGTCACATCCAATTTTGAGATAAATAATAGATTTTATACAGAAATTTTAGGGCTTAGAAGAGTAAAACTTAGTGTAAATCAAGATGATATTTTCCATAGACATCTATTTTACTCAGACTATAAAGGTAGCGCAGGAGCAACAATTACTTTTTTTGAATGGCCTGATCTTGAAATGGGCAAATATGGATTAGGTGTTCATCATCATTTGTCTTATGTTGTTAATTCTCTTGAATCTCTAATTAAATGGAAATCTTGGCTGAATAAAAATTATGTTCCAACTGTAGGACCTTTGAACAGAGGTGAGCATATATCCTTGTATTTAAGAGATCCTGATGGCTCAATAATCGAAATAATTTCAGTGAATAAAGAGAAGATTGATCAAAAATACATAGATGAAATGTTAAAGAATTTACCTAATATAAAAAGCATTGATAATGATATGAGATTTATTAAATTTGACCATGCAGCACCTATTACTTCTAATTACAATGTTGCAGAAAGATTTTTTTCAAAATTACTGGGTCTTGAAAAAACAAGTTTAACGAATAATCCAGATGACGAGAATTCTTATATCTTGAAAATTGGTAATATAGAAAATCAATATTTCATACAATACATTTATCATGAAGCAGCGACTTGGGGTGAGATAGGTCACGGAAGCATTCATCATGTAGCTATGCTAGTAGAAGATGAAAGTGACCAACTTAAAATAATGCATAAGTTGAATAAATTAGGTATAAGAAACTCAGGTATAGTGGATAGATTTTGGTTTAAATCACTATATTTCAGAGATTTAGAAGGTAATCTTTTTGAAATAGCTACTAAAAATCCAGGCTATACTGTAGACGAACCCTTTGAAAAACTAGGTACAAGGTTAATTTTACCACCTTGGTTGGAAAGCATGAGAGAAAAAATAGAAGCGAAATTAAAAGAATTAGATGCCAAAAATAAAGCGATATGGCCTCCTAAATATCCAACTCTGAATGAGAAGCCTGAAAAGATTTTATAATGTTGATAAAAACTTTTTAATCTGCTTAACCGTCTCATGACCAATACCTGGAATTTTAAGTAATTCATCTTCCTTTGCTTCTTTTAAAGATTTGAAATTCTTGTACCCTGCATTATATAACACACGCGCCTTGTATCTTCCAATACCAGGTATTTGGACAAGCTCAATTAACTCTTCTTTTACACCAGAAGCTAATCTTAAGGTTAATTTAGATAAATGGTTTACTAAATCCGTATGTTTTAAAATTCTTGCTAGTTCAGAGGCCGAATAACATAACCATTTAGAAGTTTGAACTAAGTTATAGAGATCTCCTAAGCCTATACTATATTTATCAGCAATGAAGTCATCACGAACTTCATTGATCCAGTCATATAACACCCTAGCTGCTTTATACTTAGATAGAATATCTTCATCATCATAGGAATATTCTAGAGTTGGATATAAAGTATCGTTCTCTAAGTAACTTTGTAATTCATCGTATAATTGATCTAATTCGAATTTGTTTACATTTAATGTTTGAGCATCCTCAGTATTGCAAATTAAAAATAAGCTTGCAAAATCCAAATTTCTAACATACTTCTTAGAATAATAATTCAAACCTTTTATAATTAAAGAAGCTGAAACTGGATCTATATATAATTCGCTAATCCTCTTACCTATTTGAGTTGCAACAAAGTTATCCTTTTTAAAAATAATAAAATTTTCTTTTGAAAGAAAATCTATAATTTTATTCGATAAATTCATCAGAATTTTGGTTCCAAATTTATTCCCTGCAAAAGTTAAAGATAAGATTTCTTCTAATTCATGTTTGTCATTAGCTACATTATTTGCTATTATTGTTAAAACATGTGATCTAAGGCTTTTTTCATTCGTTATTTGAGATTCAACAGCCTCATAATCGGCATAGATGTAATTATTCATTAAATAATCTACATCATATCCACCTTTTGCTATAATAATAGCTTCACCAACATTATCATATTTAGGTCTTCCAGCTCTTCCTGCCAATTGTTTATATTCATTTAAGCTTAATGTTAACGAATAGCCCAAATCTGGTTCATATCTGCTTATTTCATTGATAATTACTCTTCTTGCAGGTACATTAACTCCTGCTCCCAAAGTTGTTGTTGAAGAAATAACCTTAATATATCTATTCCTGAAAGCATCTTCAATAAATTTTCTTGTATTATAAGAGAGACCTGCATGATGAAATGCTACACCTGATTGAATTAATTCCTTTAAATTCTGTGAACTTCTATCAGAATCTTCTATCTTTGAAGCTATTTTTTTTAAAACGTCCTTTTCCTCAGAATTCAAATATTTTGAAACGAACTGCTGGAGCCTGTTTGCAACTCTAACACTTGAAGTTCTACTACTATTGAAAACAAGTGCTTGACCTCCTTTTTCAATAATATCCATTGCAAGATCTATATAACCAACACCGCTTACTTCTTGGATTTTTTCTACGGAATCGTCTTTATATCGTATTATTCCTTTTTTATATACGCCTTCTTTTAAAGGTACAGGTCTCCAATTATCTATGATAAATTCAGCTGAAAGCCATTGAGCAACTTCTTGAACGTTCTTTATTGTAGCGCTTAAAGCTAAAAAATTTGAACCACTTCTAAGTTTTTTAAGTCTTGCAATCAAGAATTCCAACGTTGGACCTCTGTTAGAATTTATCATATGTATCTCATCGATTATAAAAAGCGAAACATCGTTTAACCAAGATGCTTTATGCCTTAATAAGCTATCAGCTTTCTCATATGTTGATATAATAAAGTCATAATTTTCAAGCCATGGATCTGAACTATCATAATCTCCTATAGATAACGCTACTTTATACTTATCATATAACATATTGGATATCTCTTCATATTTCTCACTTGCTATTGACCTTAAAGGGCATATGTATAAAACTTTATTACCTTTTAACAAATGCAAAATGGCAGAAAAAATTCCTATGAGTGTCTTTCCTGAAGAAGTTGGAGTGCAGATTACCATGTTTTTCCCATTCAATAAACCATTCTTTACTGCCTTTTCTTGAGGAGGATAGAGCTTAATATAACCCAAACTATTCAATTTATCCAAAAAATACGAAGGTATTCCGTATTGGTTTAATTCTTCAATGTACAATTTAAGGAGTTCTCTTTATATAACCCGGTTTAGGCTCAAATATATGACCTTCATTTGATAGATGCTTTAATATTTTATCAGCTTCATATCTAGGAATTCCCTCACTTTCAGCTAAATTCAATACTTCTTCCCTTTCTACAGGATCATTTTCATAACCCAATTTTCCCAATATCTCAATTATTTTCGAATGTTTATCTCTTTGTGACTTGGGAAAGCCGGTTAATGTATCAACGTCTACTTTTTGCGTCTTTACATCTATCAAAGCTTGTTCCATCATAGTTCGCATTAAACTTATAGCTTGAATTGCATCCTCAGATGTGCATTCATTCCTTAATGACATTCTTGCCTTTGCTTCTGTTAACCTTATCAAAGCTTCCAACTGTCTAGGAGTTATTGCTATTGTTCCATCATCTTTATATGAAAGTTCTCGCATTTTTAGGTAAAAATCCATAATTTCTTTCATAGCCTGTTTTGAAAGAACAGGTTTAACATTCTTTCTTGCATACACAACATATTTTCTTAGAAGCTCTGGACTAATTATATCTTCCCCATATTTAATTTCCGAAGATGCATGCAAGTTAAGTATATGTTCAGCTAATTTTGTATCTTCTTCTTTACTTGGAACATCGATTAAAGGAAATATCAAATCAAACCTTGATAGCAATGTTATAGGCAAATCTATGTTTTCAGCTATAGTCTTAGTTTTATCAAATCTTCCTAAATGAGGATTTGCTGCTGCTAATATAGCACATCTAGCATTTAGAGTTGCAACTATACCAGCTTTAGCTATGCTAACTGTTTGTTGTTCCATTACTTCATGCATTGCTACTCTATCTTCAGGTCTCATCTTATCTATCTCATCAACCATAGCAATTCCTTGATCAGCTAAAACTAGAGCACCTGCTTCTAAATAAAAATCGCCTGTGTTTTTATCCCTAACGACTGCAGCTGTAAGTCCTGCTGCTGAAACTCCTTTACCAGAAGTATATATTCCCTTTGGTGCTAGTTGTGCCATATATCTTAGCAATTGAGTTTTAGCTGTTCCTGGATCTCCTACAATTAATATGTTAATATCCCCCCTTATTTTTACACCGTCTGGTAAAACTTTAGGCACGCCACCAAAAAGTTGAAGTGCCAATGCAAGCTTAATATGTTGCAATCCATGAATTGATGGAGCTATTGAATTCACTATTCGCTGAGCTATATCGGGCATAGATGCTAATTTTAGAATTTGTTCTTCATCTTCCTTCGTTATTGTTTCTTCCTCAAACCCCTTTTCTTTTACTTCTAAGCTTATTGCATACAAATAAGTCCTAAAAGCGAGCTCCTCATAATCTCTTTCTCTTTTTTCCCTCAATATACCTACAACCGTTACTCTGTTTCCAGGATAAGCTTTATCAACAAGGTCATCTTCTATATGAACCTCAATAGTTCTTGGTATTTGTCCTGCAGGAATTTCCTCCGTTAATTCTTGAATGATTAACTTCTGGAAATCTATCATTCTTCTATCCAATATTCTTAAATCTTTCCTTCCACAATAAGGACATTTCTGGGATTCAAATTTCTGTATTGAAGCTTCAGCAAAATTTACTTTAAATTCGTTTTTACAGCTCAAGCATACATATCTTGCCTCAACGAGCTTTTGCCTTATTTTACTTGCTTTTGTTACTATTCCTTTAACTTGAATTAAACTTCCTACATGTTTTCCCCTGATGTTTCTTATTTTAAGTTGATTTTCTTCAATGTAAATATTAAAGATTCGTCCGTAGAACTTGTATACCTTTCTTGAATATTCTTGGTCTATTTCTTCTATTAATTCTCTTATTGCTTCGTTAAGCTGTTCTAAATGATCCTCTGGTTTTTGTAAAAGATTCAAAGCAAGTTCTTGGTCATATATAAACAAATCTTCATGATTGATTTCTATTGAAATTTGATTAAAGGTTGGCATTTCTCTTATCTTATTGTAGTAGATTCTTTTCTCTTCTCTTGTGAAATTCTTAAGAAAATCTTTATATTGCTCTTTAAGATTAGCTTGCATTTTCAAACTTTTCTAAGATAACTATTATTTAATACATTTTCAAACCATTCTTTTAAAACTTCATTCAATTTCATCACTAAAAATTTTTCCTCATTTGAAAGCAATGGTAATATCTTTCTATAATCTTCTATTCTTAAAATTATTTGCAGAATTTTTTCAACTCTCTTATTACAAATATCATGAAGAATATTTTTAATTTCCTTTGGATCAAAATCCAGTTTTTTATTTTCTGAAAGGTAAAGCAAATCCTTAACTTGTAGATAAAAATCTTCCTCTAACTTTTTAAGATCCTTATTTTTTGATTCATAAAAAAGAATTTTCTTTAAATCTGATATACTAATTTGTGGAGGAGGATATTCTACAATATATTCGCTGGATAAAACTCTTGCCAAAGCTCGAGGTATTTCTACATAGGCATCTTTTTTAAAAGGACCAAATTTTCTTCCATCAAATTCAATCTGTTTATAATCTTTGAGAACTTTTACTCTAACTTTACTAAGCTCATAGTTGACAAAATTTTCAATTAAAAGGCTATTCATTTCAATTAACATTTGATAATTAAAATTAAATACTAATCTTTAAACTTAGCTTTTTAAAAAAATTAAGATGCTTTAATGTGCAAATTTTGAGATAAGTTATTTAAATAACTTTGAATGTCTTCATTCCAACCCATTTTTTTATAAATTTTTGATTTGAATTCTTCATTTTTTAGCATTAGCAATAAGAACCAAAACATTTCAGTGTTAGCTTTCCTCATAGACATATGGCATTTCTTAGCAATTTCAGAAATAATGATACTTCTAAGGTCATTTGCCTTTCTTTGTCTAGACATTAATCTTAAAATTTCAGGAAATTCGATTTTTGAATAAGTTGGCTTTGTTGATTTTGAAAGTGCTACGCCTGCAGTCATCATCTCAAGGAAATACAATAAGAACCTCCACATTCTTTTTTTGTTGGCTAAGGTTCTATAATAATCGGCCTTTGCCAATCTTGAATAAGCTAATTCTAAATCTTCATATTTAGTATAAAATTTATGAATATTTTCTTCAATCCAAAGCATTAATGTTTCTGGGTCATAAGCATATTCATCGACTGCTTTTCTAGCTGATGAAACTGTTGTTGCGTATATAATATGCCTAATGACACTAAAAACATCAGTTTGCCTATCTTTAGCTCCAGCAATGTTAACCTCTTTTAAGCCTATTTTACCAAAAATAGAGGCAATTTGAAGATCAATTATTGCACTCCTCATATCACCTGAAGCTCTTTCTGCTATTATTTTCAAAGCGTCAAATTCATAAGAAATATTTTCAATCTTACAAATCTTTTCTAAATACGATATTATTTGCTTGGATGAAAGCTTTTTCATCTCAATCATTAAAGCCTTATTTCTTATTTGCCAAAGCTCAGGATTCCAAGCATCGTTGGCAATGAGCGCTATTGGATATTTTGTTTGGTCTATCAAATCTGATATAGATTTTAATATTGTGGGAGCTTTTGAGCCTTCTATGCTATCTATTTCATCGATTAAAATTAATTTTTTTCTTCTTTCCAAACTTTCTTCGCTACTAAAAGGTAATGCTATTTTTCTGATAGTTTCAGAGCCTTCCAAGTCTCCAGCATTTAATTCAAGTAATTCTAAATTGTATTGAATTGCAGAAACTTCAACAAGCAGAGTTTTACCTATGCCAGGTGGACCATAGATTAAGACAGCTTTTTTTATAGGCGGTTTACCTTTAAGCCAAATATTTAACCATTCTAAATACTCTTCTTTTGCTTCTTCGTTTCCAACAATATCTTCAATTCTTCTAGGTTTATGTTTAATTATCCATAATTGAGACCTTGATTCACTTAACATACTCCTTACATATTAGAATCATTTTTGCAATCAAGGATGCAAGTTGAATTTCTTCATTAGATCCTTCCATCAATCTATATTCATAATCTCCCAAAGTTTCTATTAGCCTTATCTTGCATTCTTCTGGCACATTTAATCTTCCAATTTCTCTATGCAAATAGTAAACAATATCTGAGCCAGGAATTCCATCAATATAAAGCATCTTAACAACAGATTCTCTTGCTTCTGAAAATTTTCCTTTTACAACACTATCCAATATAGCTTTAATTTCCTTCGGTTTCACTGCACCAGCTACTTTATAAACAATCTCTTGATTCACCTCTCCTAACAATGAACTACTTTGAAGAACATTTATCGCTTTTCTCATATCACCTCCACTTACTTCAAAAATGGCTTCTAAACCGTCTTTAGTATACTTTACGTTTTCTTTGTTTGCAATTTCAATTAATCTATTAATTATATCATCTTTACTTAATGGACTAAATCTAAAAACAACTGTTCTAGACTGTATAGGCTCAATAATTTTGTTGCTATAATTACATGTTAGAATAAAACGTATATTTCTAGCATAAATTTCCATGATCCTCCTTAGAGCAGTTTGTGCATCATTGGTCATTGCATCACTTTCATCCAATATAACAATTTTAAAAGGAATCTCTCCTAAAGCTAATGTCTTTGCAAATCTCTCTTTTATCTTTTCTCTAATTGTATCAATCCCTCTCTCATCGCTATTATGAAGTAGTATGGGTGAATTGCCTCCCCAAAAAACTTGGGAATCAGGAATACAAAAATCGTAGACATACCCATCGAAATCATGTTCTTCTATTTTATCTATCCTGACCACAGAAATGTTTGATTTAATTAAATTTAAAATTCTTTTTTTAAGCAATACACCGCCGGAATCAGATAATATTTCAAGCGCGACACGTTTATTAATTCTATCCTTTTCTTTTATACCAAACTCTTTTAAATAAGGTATCAATATGTTAGAAGGTATGTATTGATTATCCAAGGATTTTGAATCGTTATATGATATCAAAAAATCACCTTGTTTTAAAAGAGAAGCTTTAATAGGCACAATTTCGCCTAAACTATTTAAAATCATGACAGAATGCGAACCTGTAATTGCTATAGAACCACCTTCATAAAATATTTTCAAGATTTTTCTTACACGGTGTCTTGAAATTTTCTTTATTCTTTTGAAAATAATTTTATAATTTGAATTTAAACTTTGAGAAAACAAGTTTATAGGATATGCATATTTTGATTTATCATTTTTAAAAAATTCTTTGTCCAACTCGTTAAAATCTGTTTCAAAAACATAATCATCGTAAAACAATCTTACTTTTGTATCAGGATGTACCGACGCATTTAATTCTAGAACATTATTTCTCCACTCATTTTTATACAAATCCATTACAAAAGCCAAAGCGGTCGCAGTTTTACCTACACCTGGTGGCCCTGTAAAAAGCATATGAGGGACATTCCTCTCTTGTATGAGTCTTTTTAAACTTTGAATTATTTCATTTTGATTTATAACATCATCTAATGTTTTTGGACGATATTTTTCTACCCATATTAATTCTTCGCTCATTTTAAATTAGCTTATAATAAAATATTTTTATAACAATTAATGAATTTCTTTTAGATAAGGTTATTTTCGTTCATAACCTTTAACTTTTCTATTTCTTCGGATTTATCAATCAATTTAGTTATTAAATTAAATATATCAGAGCTCTCATTTGCTACTATTATTCGTATCTTACCAAATTTTTTTTCTTTAACAATATTGTACTTTTTAAGAAATTCAACATATTTTACAACAGAAGAGAAGAAGCTATCAGATATTTTTGCAAGTGCACTTATGTTTATCTGTCTTTCGCTCACAATAACTTTTAAAGTTCTAATCTTCCATCTTGCGCCCAACAGTTCTTCTATAAAACTTTTTCTTTCCATTATAGATCCAGATTCTTTTCAATTATTTCTGAAGGTATATCTAAAGATATAAAACTTCTTCTTCCTCTGCCTATACTTTTTACCTGTACATTTATTAAGCCTTTATTTTTCAAATTTCTTACATATGTCCAAAATTGAGTATATCTACGAGGACTTTCTCCGTACTCTTCGCATATTAAATTATAATTTTCTTTTACACGATTTATCGGTATGCTTGATTCTTCAGAATTTTTAAATGACCTTGCAATTGCTTTAAGAATTATTTTTTCATGCCTATCTAAAGATTGTATTATCTCTTGATTAAAGCCAGGATACATCTCGCTAAAAGCTAGCTTAACATGTTCCAATGTTACTTTATTCAACATCTTCATTTCTGCAATCTTTACTGAACGCCAAAGAACTTCGAGCGCAAATCTTGCATCCCCGTTTCCTTGTCTATCATAACCTACCCTGTTTGAAATTTCCATGATTATATTATCATTCACTACATCAGATTGTAAGGCTTCATCAGCTCTTTCTTTAAGTATAGTATAAAGCTCTTTAGATGTGTAGGGATTGAATTTAATCATGTTTTTCTGCAACGTACTAAGAATACTTTCATTCAATCTATAAAGCAATGATATATCTCTTAAAACTAGTACAAAACTTATCCGGCTTTTTCCTTTTGAAATCTCTGGAAATCTTGTTAAATCATATAAAGTGTCTGCTTCAGTACGAATTAAATAATCTGCTTCATCTAAAGTTAGCAATATTCTAAGATTTTCTTCTTCCAAATAATCTATAAGCCAGTCTAGTAATTGTTGAGGAGAAAAACCTCGCTTTGGTATGTTGGGTATAAGGGATTCAATTATTTTTCTTACAACCATGAATTTTGTTCTTTCTATGTGACAGTTTACATGAATATACTGAAGATTAATCCCTCTCTTGCTTGCCTCATCTGCGATCAACTTTCCAAAGAACTTCACAACAGCAGTTTTTCCAGTTCCAACAGGCCCGTAGCAAATTACACGATAAAATGGAAAATCATTATAATTTAATAGTCCCTTAAAATATGAAGCAAGAAGATTTAGTTGCTCTTCTCTATGAGGAAGATGAGAAGGAACGTATTCCGGAAATAATTTAGATTCATCTTTAAATAAGCTAGGAAAATTGAACAAGCGTGAAATATTATTTTCAGTCATCTAATATAAAATATTTTATAATAATTTATATTTTTCTTCTTGATAAAAAAATTAAATATGATTTCGAATTAAGGAATGAAATAAAAAAGCGATCATAGATTGGTTGTATGATTATTATATAGTCCGGATTCTTCAAATTTATCTTAATTCCATATGAATTAAGAATTGCACCTACTTCTTTTTCTATAAAAGTTCCACTTATTCCAAATCTCGATGTGCATCTCACCGCAAAACTTTTATTTCTTAAATTTTGAATGTTTTCTGAAATCCAGTTTTTTATTGCTTCTTTGTAATCCTTTGTTTCAATATCTATAGGTATAACCTTTATGAAATAGGTTCTATTTACATTCTTTAATATAGATGCAAGATCTTCCTTTGTTACATTCGATTCTATTAATGATAAACCTGGCTTTATAGCTTTAATTAAGATTTTTGCATTTTCGTCTTTTTGGAAAATTAAACTTAGAACCTCCTCTACAGCTCTATCTTCCTTATTCTGCGGTGAAGTGATAATTATTTTCAACTTAATATTTCAAATTTAAAGATTTATTTTAAGTATTGCTAGAAATATTTGTGGAACATTCAATTCAATGTAGATGTGGCAATCTGCTTAACTTCGATGATGAAGAAGGTGAAAAGATTGTTTTTTGTAAAGATTGCTATATGAATTATGTCATTGAGCTTAAAAATGGGGAATTTAAAATAAAAAAATTTTACTATTTCCCTGACGATTGATCAACTTAAGCTCTTTTCTATCTCAGCTAGCTTAGCTTTTAGCTCTAAATTCTCTTTTTTTAGCTTTTCGATTTCATCATGTAAAACTTTTATTTCCGCTTTATTCTTTAGCTGCTCATTTATTCTATATATCGCTTCCTTTGCTGCTCTTATTACTCTATTATCCAAATCTCTTTCCAATATTTTTTTCAAAGGAGCTAAACATCTTTCCTCTCCTAATTGTTCCAATGCCTTTATAGCTGTTATTCTAACTTTGTAAAAATCGTCTTCAAGAAATTGCAAATAATCTTCAAATAAACTTGGATTATCTTTTAAATATTTACCCAAAGCTTCGACGGCCGCCACTCTTGAGTTATTATGGTAATCTTTTTTAGTGTATGTTTTTAAAACTTCTATTGCTTTAGATAATCTTATCTCTCCTAGAGCTCTTAGAGCCCCAGCCCTTACTGTATCTGCATGAGATTCTATAGAAAGAGATTGAATGATAAAATCGAAAAGATCTTCCCTTTTTTGCTTTCCTAAGCTTATTAAAGCTTGTTCTTTCTCTCCATAGCCTTGACCATTTTTTACAACATTCTTAAGCCTTTCAATAACTTGATCTTCCTTAAATTCCCCTAAAGCTTTAGCAACTTCTTTTGTAACTTTAGGATCTTTATCTTCCAATCCTTTCAACAAAGCTTGTAAGCTTTCTTTATTTTTTATTGTAGAAAGAGATTTAGCAGCTTCAGCTCTTACTCCCCAAAATTCCTCATAGAGTAGAGCATTGGAAAGTCCTTCAACTATTTTTTCTTCAACTTTTTCTTTCAAAGACCTTATAGCTCTAATTTTGCTAATTACAGTCTTGCCATTTTTTAAAATTTGTAATAAATTATTATAATCATCTTCTCTAACAATATTAGCTATCAAAAGCCAACCATATGGGTCAACGTCAACGTATTCAGGTTTATCTTCTAGTGAATAGACAAAAACTTCTTTTCTATCTTTAATCGTAACTCTTTCCAGAATTTCCTTGTCTTTTAGTTTAATTAACAAATCTAAATTTAATTCATATAACTTTTCAGACTCTTGAGATAAGTAAATTTTTAATTTCTTATTCTCAAAAGACCAATTGAATTTAATTAAAGGATGGCCTGGCTGATAGAGAAATTGATCGAAAAATTTTTCAAAGGTTAATCCTGTAGTTTCTTCTATTACTTGCCTGAAATCTTCCGTTGTTGCAACATTAAATTTATACTTATTAACGTATCTTCTCATAACCTTCCAGAAATTCTCTTCACCTAACTCATATCTCAACAAATGTAAAACTAATGAACCTTTTTCATAGGTATGCCTATCAAAGAGTTCTGTAGGTGTAGCATAAACTTTCGTAACTATTGCCCTTTTATAATTCTTTGATTCTTCAAAATAAGAATCAGATTTTTGTAACATGTCATAAATGAATTCATTCCAACCCCTTGAATGTTCTTTATACAATGCTTGGAAATAGGTAGCAAATCCTTCATTTAACCATATATGAGACCATTCTTTACAAGTGATAATATCGCCAAACCAGGTATGAGCTATTTCGTGTGCCAGCAATCTTTCAGCACCCGTTTCCATTCTCGCTATTTTGTCATATATGCTATCCTCTGTTAATGTTGTGGCAGTTACATTTTCCATACCTCCATATATAAAATTCTTAACCGGAACATTCGCATATTTTTCAAATGGATATCTAAACTCAAGAGCTTTCGAAAAAAATTCTAATATGTCTTTAGTTTCTTTGTAGCTTTCTTTTGTATCTTCTTCTTTACCTTTAGGACCATAATGTATAATTTTAACTCCATCCCAGTCTTCAACAATTTCCTCGTATTGACCTATAACCAATGTTAAAAGATAAGGTGCGAATGGCTTGTCCATAATCCAGTGATATATTGTCGAATTTTCTTCCTCTACAATTTCTGCTAAATATCCATTTGAAATTGCTTTATAACCTTTAGGTACATAAACAATAACTTCAGAAGTTATCTTTTCTTCAGGAGAATCAATACATGGATACCAATATCTTGAATCTTCATCCTCTCCTTGAGACCAAATTTGCAATAATTTCTTAGAATTATCCTTATTTGATTTTATAAAATATAGACCTTTCTTAGGATTTATCTCGTATTCAATAAAAATTTTGAGCTTTTCAGATTCTTTCAAGTTACCGTTTCTTAATTTCAATCTCAATTTTTTTCCATCATAATCATAGCTAAATTCTTCAAAACTTTCTATCTCAATTCTTTTTATGTTAAAGGAAACAGCGTCGAGCTTTATTTCATTTACCCCATCAACCAACGCTCTTAAAGTAAGCTCTGCATTTCCATGAATGACTCCATTTTCAAAATTAGGTTTTAAAATAAGTTTAACTTTTTCCAAATCGATTTTTCTTTCTTCTCTGTAATGCTTAAAAGAGCCTTCCAGCTCAAATGGAATCTCCATATTTGTATAGAATAGCTGAATTTACTTTTATAATTTAAAATCAGAACTCAAGATCCTAATCATCCTTTTTGTCATCGGGGTCTTTTCATCATCAAAATATGATTATCTTAAAGACTTTTTAACTATTTTTTCCGCTAACTGAACAGGTATGTCTAATATTCTAGCAATTTCTTCATATGTCAACGTTGGGTCTATTCTTAGAAGTGCTTCTACTTTCTTATCTAATTGCTCTTCCTCTGTACCTCTATCGAAAAAGTTTATTTGTGCAACAGCTGAACCACTGATGTAAACACTCGGTATCTTTTTATTCTTCTCATGAGCATTTTCAAGCATGATACTTCCATCTTCTGGATTAAATGAAACAAGCTTACCGAATAAAATTCTATCATCAATAGTTCTTACTTCAACAAAGCTTCCAATTTTTTCTTTAATTTTTTTGTAAAGAGATGACCCTTCGATTTTTTTCACCTTTATTGAAAATCCTTTAAGGCAATATAAATCTTTTAATTCAAAATTTAAGAAAATTGATGCGACCGCCGGGATTTGAACCCGGGTCCTCGGCTCGGAAAGCCGACGTCCTTCCTAGCTAGACTACGGTCGCTCTACTAATTATACATCTTTAAAATGATTATAAAATTATCCCCCGAGTGGGATTTGAACCCACGATCTTCCGGTATCCGCTGGTACAAGCTCATCATTGGTTAAACCACTTCGCTTGTACGAATACCTACAGCCGGATGCGTTACCAGGCTACGCTACCGGGGGTTCTAAGTTATAAATTAAATAATCATAATTTAAAGTTTTACAAAGAGCTAAACCTATCATAATTCGAAATATGACAAAGTGCTCCGGGCCGGACTTGAACCAGCGACCTCCCGGTCTCTAAAAAACTTCTTCAGCCGGGCGCTCTCCCACTGAGCTACCGGAGCACACTATAATATTATTTGAATTTAAAATAAATTGTTTTCTTTAAAATTGAACTTTATTATACCATACAGCATATGCATCATGAGCATGTATAGATTCAAAGGCTCGAGCCTCAATTTTCAAAGCGTTGGGAAATTGCTCAATACAGCTCCTTACAACATCTTCAACAAACCTTGTATTTTCCTGAGAATCCAATATTAACTTAGCTTCATCTATCCTCTTTAAGTATTCTGAAGGAACAGCTGAAAAGCATGAATCCATTTTCTTTGCAATATCATCGAAATCTAAAATTTCTTTAGATTTGATCTTTACCTTTAATTTAGCTCTTTGCATATGTCCTATACCTGTAACTTCTTTGCTGCAAGGACATGCAGTTATTCCAATTTTTTCAAATTCATATAAATAAGAATTATCTTCATTTAGTTGAATTTTTATTCTCATAAACTGATCAGAATAATTTACAGGATAATCAAACTTTGCTATAACCTTACATTTACCTAAAGTTTTATTTACAGATTCAGAGATCATCTTAAGTACTTTTTCGATTAAATCATTCTCTTTCCTAGCTTCATTTATAGCTTTTACAAGCCTACTCATATGAACGCCTCTTTTTATTGTTGGAACAATTACGGTTAACTTTACAGGAAGATTATAACCTCTTATTCCTATAAGCGTGGATAAATTAGTTAAGCCTGCATAAATTTGTATGTTTGTTTCTTCTTCATGAACATCCTTGACCTTTGACAAATCGATCTTAGGTTCTTGCATAACCTTTATTTATACACTCTTCATAACATATTTATTTCTTTCTTAAGAATTCAATTGATTCTAAAATTTTTTTTCTTTCTTTACATCCTATGCATTCATTGCAAGGTTTTTCACTTGTTGAATGACAGCTCCATGTATATTCCAATGGTACATTATATTGTATTATATATTTTAAAAGGTCAATTTTACTAAACTTTTTAAAAGGCAAAACAACTTTCAAACCCTTAATTTTACCTACAATTGTTCCTTTTTTAATTGATGAATTAATACTATTTATAAATGCATCGTTAACATCAGGTACTCTTAACGTATCTTCTTTTGTATGACCCGTGAATATTCTTGAAACACCTAGCGATTCTGCAAAATAAACAGATATATAGAAGAAAATTCCGTTTCTTGCAGGAATATAAAAACTTGGTAAGTTAAAACCATTTAAAATCTTTCTTGAAAAACTATCGTTTAAATCTGATATTTCTTTTAAGAATTGCAGATCTACTTCAATATGGCTTTTTACATTGGCCAATCTTGAAAGATATCTTGAAGCTTCAATTTCTTTTTGATTTCTACGATAATAGTTAAAGGATAAAGAATGAATTTCAAAATTAAATTGCTTCAAAATAAATAATAATGTTGCAGAATCGATTCCTCCTGATAAAAGAATTATACAGCTTTTATCTTCTACTCCTTCCAAAAGCTCCTTTTCTAGCTCCTTCATAAATTTCAACTTTTATCATCTTAATATGTTCAGGAAGAACTTGGATTAACTTCTTACTAATATCTTTTGCTAGGTTTTCAGTTGTTACTTCTTCATTCAATAAATACAGGTCTTTTTTTGGTAGCTCTATTTTAAACTCATCATAGCTAATTATGACCTTATCTTTATATTCCTCCTTCACATACCTTTTAGAAGCTATGAGCTTATGATCATACAATGATAAAGTATTCTTAATCATTTTTTTTAGTTCACCAAAATCTATAATCATATCAAAATCTTTTTGAATACCTATCAATTCTATTTTTACTTTTGCTGTATGACCGTGCAGTGGATAACACTTAGAATGATTGGGGATGAAATGCGCATAATCAAACTCGTCTTCTATAAAAATTCCTAATTCTTCTTGAGACATCTCACAGTATGAATGAACATATAATTAATCCTATTAAAACTTTTTTATCTATAAAAATAATTGTTAATATACATATTTTTAATGAAATTTAAATATTAAATATTTGTTTTAAAATTCGATGAAATCAAAAGCTATTTCTAGAAACGTGATTGTTGTAATAGTTGTTGTCGTAATTCTAGCTGGAGTAGCAGCATACCTAGCTCAATTTTACTTAGCTCCTCCATCAAGTAGCGGAGCAGGTAAGACATTAACAGTCAACATCTATATAGGCGTGAATAAAACAACGAGTAGCAATCCCCAGGATTATGGAAGATATTTAATTGTTCAACCTGCCAATGCTACATTTAAGGCAGGAGAACAAGTTCAAATAATTTTACACAACAATGATACATTCCCAAATCCCCACGTTCTTGCAATCTATTTGAATGGAAATTTTGTAACAACGGTTCAAGCTAACGCTATGTCAACTGGTTCAGTTACAGTTACATTACAAGCAGGTACATACACAATAAGTTGCCAGATTTACTGCGGGGCTTATCATTTAGTAGATGGTAAAATGCAAAACGTTATGTTATTCTCAGTAAGCTAATTCAATAGATTATTTCAAAATCGCTAAACTCATTCAAATATTTTTCTTGAATTATTTCGATGTTTGTAACCAAAGCACCTTCTGGTCCTTTTTTGCAAAATTCTAGTATCTTATTAACATTTTCCTCATCACCTTCAAATATAGCTTCAACCCTTCCATCAGGCAAGTTTTTTATCCAACCATTTATGTTTAGCTTTTTAGCTAACTTATATGTATAGTACCTAAAAGAAACGCCTTGAACGATGCCTTCTATGAATACATGCACTCTGACTTTTTTATCCACAATTTTAAGGTGATAATATTTGGGAATTTATTTTTTCAATTAGCTTTTTTATATTCTCTTCGTTTATTTCAGGTGAAAAGCACGTTTTACCTTTACATATATATACGCCTTCTTTTTGATAGGATTCATTTGATTCCTGAAAATTAGTATACATTGATGGATGTAATAGAAATTTAAGATTTTTCATATATGAAAAAGCTTCTCCCATGTCTTGAAAAACAAGTTTAACTTCAATCGGATTTAATGCGAAAAGTAAAGAATTAGCAAATGAACTTGCAAATACATTAAATCTTGGATAACTGTATGCTAACATAGAAGCTATATTCATAGATATTTTCTTATAATCATCGTTATTTAAAATAAAACCAGCTAACATAAGCTCTCTGACAGCTAAGGAATTTTCTTGAATTGGATGATAGCTTTCTTTTAATAGGCCAAAATCTTCATTTAAAGTTACTTTATCTTTTAATAGCCCGTATTCATCTAAATAATAGTTTGTTAAAACCTTACAAATATGATCGATTTTATCGAGATAATATTTATCAAATGTTAGTTGATACAAATTGTTTAAAAGTCTGAGAAAAAGGACATTGTCGTTTAGATAAGAAATTTCTTGTTTTAAAGAATGAACTATTCCCTTCTCCCTTAATCTTTTATTTATTATCACTTCAGCAATTTCCTTGGCCAATTTTACGCTTTCTTCTTTACCAAATATTATCCCATAAAAAATTAAAGCGTCTGCACAAATTGAGTTATAGCAACTGTATAGATTTGGATCTTTGTATGGTTCCTTCATTTTTAGTCTTTCGTCTAAAGATTTTGAATAATATTCCTCATCAGCATCTTGACTAGCATAAAATAAATTTTCTTTTATATCGAACATTTTATTCATAAGATACGAATAAGTTTTATCGCATGCTTCTTTGAAATCATTTTCATTTGTTAAATAATATGCTATTGAATATATCTTCAATAGATTAGAATTGGTTTCTAACATTTTTTCATAATGGGGTGTCTTCCAATCTCTTGTAACACTATATCTGAAAAATCCACCTTCTATTCTATCATAGAGTCCATTCAAAATACCTTTTAATGTTTTTACAAACATCAATTTGAATCCTTCCTTTTTTGTAAGCATATACATATTTTCTAAGAAAAGTATTGCATCAGGTAGAGGAAATTTGGATTCCATTCCAAAACCTCCATATATGTTATCGAAAGAATTGATTAATATGTCAGCAATATCCCATATAACCTTTACATTCAATTCACCTTTAGGTGGCTGAGTTCTTTTTATCTGTTGCTGTTGTTCTAAATCTTTTATTTTTTCACTCTTTGAAAGAGAGATCATTTCTTTTAGAATTTCTTTAAATTGTTCTGGAGGAACATAAGTTCCCCCTGTGATAATATTACCTTCATATGTTAAGAAAACAAAAGTTGGGTAACCTCCAAAGTTATATCTTTCACTTATATCAGGTCTTTCATCTACATCAACCCTAATAGGGATGAAGTTTTCATTTATTAGTTTTATTACTTCTTCATCAGAGTAAGTTGTTTCATCCATCACATGACACCAATGACACCAAACACCAGATAAACTAAGCAGAATTAATTTATTCTCCTTTTTAGCAAGCTCAAAAGTTTCCTTACTCCAATATTTCCAATTTATCTTCCAAGCATTACCCCTAATTCTCTCATTCATTTACTTAACTTTTGTATTTTTTAAAATATATTAGGTTAACTTATTCACTCTGATTGGCATCTTTACAAGTTCTTTTCCGCATATTTCGCAAAGATCATCGGATTCAGAAAATCGATTACAATGTTTGCAAAAGTTTTTCCAAATTATTTTATTCTTAATACCTAAGGTTGCAATACTTTTGAATCGTATATTTAAATTTGACAATATATTTTGTATTGAATAATCGTCTGTATAAACTATAAAATTCTCTTTATATATCTCACTTAATTCTATCGCTGCTGCTATTAATTCAATGTCAGCTTCTGAAAGATTCTTTTTAAAAAATCTCTTAGATTTTTCATTGGCAACCTTTATTGCATTCTTCGAAGGTTCATAAATTATAGCTTTTGAAAGTATGTATTCCAATCTTAATTTAGATTTTAAACTTCTTGCTTCCATCGCTACTTTTGAAGTTAAGTATATTTTTTCACATTCTAATTTTAAATCATGAATTAGAACAGAAGTGTCGATTAAGCAAATCATATATCGAGAACACTTCTAATTCTTATCTTATCATAAAATTTATTTGAAAATCTAATAAAATTCAAACTTTTATTCGACCCTTTAATTCCTATAACTTCATTAGCTTTACAATTTCTCTTTATATTCCCATCTATTATGGTGATAAAATCCTTATCGGAACTTACTTCTAAATTAACATAAAATGGAACAACTAATACACGCGAACCCCATTTGAGTGGATTTAATGGATCTACAACGAAAACATCAAGATTGGGGTCTATAATAGGTCCATTTCTACTTGCAATATAAGCTGTTGAGCCTAAGCTACTAGAAATTATTATTCCATCGCACCTTCCTGAAAATATTTTAGTACCATTCATATTTACAGAAAACGTTGATACTTTTCCAATGTTTGATACATGAATTAAAACTTCATTTAATGCGTATATTACTCTTCCTTCATGAAAAATTTCTATTAACTTTCTTTTTTCTACTTTAAAATCCCCTTTTAATAATTTTTTTAAATTCTCCTCAAGATTGCTTGGATCTACTTCACATAAAAATCCAACACTCCCAAATTTTATTCCTAAAAGCTTGGAATTGTAACCTACTAATTTATTAACATGCACAAGCAAAGTTCCATCTCCGCCGAGCCAAATTATAAAATCCAAATCCTTTTCATTCCACATTATATTCTTCTTTCCTACAATCTGAGCAATCTCATCATCATAGTAAACTTCAATTTTATTTTTAAATAGAAAATCCTCTATTATAGAAAGATACTTCAAAGCTTCTTTATCATTCTTTGATATAATGCCTACTTTCATTGTTCAGATATTATATTGCAAAATATTTATAGCAAAGAAGCCTATATAAACCTATGAGTGTTAAAATAGCTGATGCTGGTTCTATTAAAGAAGGCTCATACATTGTTATCGAAGACGTACCTTGCAGAGTTGTTGAGGTTGAGAAATCAAAAACAGGTAAGCATGGCTCTGCAAAGGTAAGAATAGTCGGTGTTAGTATAATCGATAGTTCAAAAAAAGTTTTAACTGTTCCTGCAGATGCACAAGTGAACATTCCAATTATTGAAAAAAAGTATGCTCAAGTAATAAATGTATTGCAAGATACGGTTCAATTAATGGATTTATCAACATATGAGTTTTATGAAGTTCCCAAACCTAAGGAATTAGCTGATAAACTATCCAATGGAATGGAGGTTGAAGTTTGGCAAGTATTAAATTACAAATTTATCTCCAGGATTAGGTAGGTTTCAATTTTTCTCTTTCTTCCAAAGTATTTTCTATTCCTTTAGCAAACAAGTAATAGTTTAACTTATCTTTACTCATGATTTCAATTCTTAGTCTTTCATAGATTGCTTCTTCTAAATTGGCAATACCACATCTCTTTTTAATATCCTCATAACTTTCAAATTTTTTCTTACTTCTCTCAAAAAGAATCTTTTCTACAGTTTTCTTACCAATCCTTTCAAATAACTCAAGTGAATGCATTCTAGGAGATATGGGACCTGATGTATTGAAGAATTCAACGAATCGTTGTTCATCTGTTTTAACTATTTGCTTTAATATATTATCCAACTCAATCTTTGCCTCATCAACTAGTTCCTCATAAATCAGCCTAGCACTAATCCTTTTTATCTTTGTCCTGCCAAATTTTCCTGCATAAACTAACTCATCTTTTTGTAGAACAACTCCAGGGTCTGAAACAACTTCCAGCAAAGTAAAGTAGTCTTTACCTAAACTTTGCGAATAAACTTCTTTAAATTTTTGAAAACTAAAAGGAGGCTTTTTTTCCTTCACGCTTTTTTGTGGAATATTATACGCTAATATATAAACAAAGTCTTCATAATAGTATCTTTTCTTATAAGAAAAACTCATTGGAATTATTTATGAATAATAGAAAGAATTTTTTCTAAATCTTCTCTACTAAAGTATTTATCAGAAGGCAAAATGGATCTTAATTCTTCAATATTTGTTGGCATTATATTAACAATTTGTACACAAATATCACGTGTTAAATTTAACTGATTCATCAACTTATCTATAATTTCTTTTGCTTTATCTGCAGGAATTTTAGAAAATTTTTTAACGTATTCATACATTTTTTTCTGACCCTCTTTTAACTCATTTTCGGACATTCTCTTCTCTAGTATTTCTAATACCTCAGGTAAACTAATATCTTTATAATATAGTATCTTCATTTTTGATTAACTAATATGATATAATTTATATGCTTATAACATAATAATATTTTCTAATAATTTAAAAATGCCAGCCACAAAAGGGTATAGGAAAAAAACGAGAAAATTATTATCTTATAGGAGAGCAAGAAAAGGTCTATCACAATATATGATAAACTATGATATTGGAGAGAAGGTAATAATAAACATAAATCCTATAAGAATTGAGACTGCACCTCATAAAAGATATCAAGGTAAAGTTGGAACAATAGTAGGAATTAGAGGTAAAGCATACATAATTGAGTTAAATGTTGGTAGTAAAGTTAAAAAAATCATAACAACAAAAGAACATATTATGAAATACCAAGCTGTAAATGAGCTCAGGGCTAGATAGATTTAAAGATTATGTAACAAAGAACAAAATAGACTGTGAAATTATTATTTTAAACGAAAGCACAAGAACTTCACAACTTGCTGCTAAAGCGTTAGGTTGCACAGTTGCAGAAATTGCTAAATCTATAGTTTTTACATGCGACAGACCGTTCATAATTATACTATCAGGCGATAAAAGGGTAAATTTGAATAAGCTTTCAAAAATTGTGAATTGCAACCCTAAATTAGCAGATGCTAATAAAGTCTACGAAGAAACAGGATATTCAATTGGAGGTGTGCCTCCTTTTGGCCATAAGAAAGAAATTAAAGTTTATTTAGACAAATCAATTGAAAGGTTTAAACATGTTTATGCCGCTGCAGGAGAAAGCAATGCAATAATAAAAATTTCTGTAGAAAATTTGAAGAAATATACTAATGCAGAATTAGTAGATGTTAGTGAATAATTTCTAGTTTTTTCTCCAAATCTGGGGCTATAGATATTATATTAAGTGATAACACTTTTACGTTTGTGTTAGCAATTTGAGCAATATTAGGATTAGTTCTTCCATTATCCCCATGGGCTAGTTCTTTAATATAAAGGCCTCCTTGACAACGAATATGTAATTCTGCTTTATTATTATCGATTTTTTTAGCCTTTACATCATAGATCATTTTGTATCGATACTTATCCTTCCTTCTATGTAATACTCTTGTAGGTGTTCTTTGAACAATAACTCTATTCGTCAATTCTTTCTCTATTTTAAACAATATATCATCCCCGATTTCTTTTTCAAACTCAACTAGTAAAACATAAGTTTTCTCGTCATATCTAGTAAAAACTGTCATCTTTTTTACCGCATCTCTATTAACTTCAATCAAATTCTTAACAAATACAGCTCCATCAGAATTTGTGTTTACAACTTTTTCTAACTCAGAAAGATTTACTTTTCTTTTAATAGGCCTTACAACTTCTACAATAAAAGGCCTTCCTTCGTTTAATGTTAAAACATCGATATCTTCCCTACCTGCAGCATGGAAAATACTCTTTTGTGCTTGAAAAGCACTTGTAAAATGAGGTAGAATATATCCTTCTACAGATGGAGCTTTATCATAACCTGTGTAATCACATTCTGAGCATCCCTTACCATAGCATACATAACAATAGCTTCTTGTTTGTGATAATCCTTTTTTACTCTTTATATATCTTCCATAAATGTATATATTTTGAGGAATCAATTCTATTTGATTTTTCTCAGCGTCAAAGGAAATCATTAAATGGTAATCTTTAGATTTTGCTATTTTGCCTAACTTTTTTGCAATATAATTTGAAAACAATCTATTGAAAGTTTGCTTAATTGATTCACCAGAACTAATTTGGAACCGTACCCTTATTTCATCTTCATGCAGTATAAGCTTTTTTGGCACTTTTATGCTTGTATAAATACTATCAAACTCATATGCTTGTATTTTAGAGATTAAAGAAGGTATTTCCTTTTTAAATTTTATGAATGTATTATTGCATAAATAGCAAGGCCTATCAGATTTAACTGGCTCCTTTAAATTCTTTAAAGCTTCAATTTTAAGAGCTTTTCCAAATTTAATCAAATTTTTAAAACTTGGATGATAAAACAATCTTCCTATACAAATTGAACATATTTTATAATTTTTTAATATATTTGTTACTTTTATTATTAGCTCTCTATTCATCTAGTAGGAAATGCAAAACCCACTCTTTTTAATCTCTTGATGTTTCTTTTAATCATAAAATAGCTTTCAATTAACTTTTCAACATCCTTAACTTCTGTTCCTGAACCTTTTGATATTCTTCTAATTCTGGATTTATCTATTATTTTTGGGTCTTTTATTTCTTCAGCGGTCATTGAATTAATTATTGCTTCCCATTTTTTCAAGCTCTCTTCAGCTGACTTCAAGACATCATCTGGAAGATTCATGTTAAAGCCAGGTATCAAGCTTAAAAGCTTGCCTAATGGGCCCGCTTTCCTAAACTCTTTTATCTGCATAACCATCTCTTTTATTGTAAATTCACCTGCTAAGAATCTCTCTTTTGATATTTGCTCTTTAACTTGAGCCTCTTCAATTCTATTCGCTAGAGCTTCTAAATCACCCAATCCAAGAAGTCTGTTGACAAAACTAACAGGATTAAAGACTTCAAAATCTTCTATACCTTCTCCTGTACCAATGAAGCTTATCTTTGCATTGGTTGCCTTAGCTGCGCTTATTGCACCTCCACCTTTAGCTGAACCATCCAATTTAGTTACTATAATGCTTCCTATCTTTGTATTTTCATTAAAGGTCTTTGCTTGATTGTAAGCTGATTGACCAATAGTTCCATCAATTACGAGCAACACATGGTCAGGATTTATTTTAAGAGATAAATTTTTCATTTCTTCCATTAAATTCTTTTCATCCTTATGCCTTCCTGCAGTATCAATTATAATAACATTACATTTTTTTTCCTTGAGATATTTTATTCCATCCAGTGCTATTTTTATTGAATCTTTTTCTTCTAATGAACCATAAAATTCAACTTGAATTTTTTCAGCTAGTTGTTTTAGTTGATAATAAGCACCTAACCTATAAGTATCTGCGCAAATTAAACCAGGTATATAGCCTCTGATTTTATAATAACGAGCGAGTTTTGCGGCTGTGGTAGTTTTACCTGAACCTTGTATACCTACGAGCATCAAGATATTTGTTTTTGTGGGATCTAAATAGAGCGTATAAGGTTTTTTCCCTCCTAATATTTCTATTAATCCGTCATAAAGTTTCTTTAAGATAATATCTTTTTTAGTGAAGCTTGTTGGAGGAGGTTCCTTTGCAGCTTTTTCCAAATTTTTACTAAGTTCTAAAACTATGTTTATGCTTACATCAGCTCTAATTAAAATTCTTTGTATATCTCTAATGAAGTCTTTTATCGATGCTTCATCGCCAGTGCTTCCTTTAAGCTTGTTTATTGCGCTTATTAATGATTGGGAAATTTCTTTTAGAAAGCTCATTTATCTTGCTTTTTTATCGAACTAATGAATGCCGAAATAGCTTCTCTTAAGTTCATATCATATTTAACCACGTATACAGGCCTTGTACCTTTTATTTTCGTTAATTCTTCTAGAAACTTGGCTTTCTTTAGACCTCTTTCATACAATCCGCCTGTTTCTTTTATACAAAGGTTCATGGGATTTAGTTTTATCTTGAGACTTTTTAAATAATCTAAAAAGGAAATATACAATTGAGTATTTGACCAATCTATATTATGTTCTTCACAAACATGAATCCATATATCTATAGTGTTGTGATAAATAACATCTTCTTTAAAGTTTTTTTGTATCATTTTAACTTATTATCTTACATAGTTGTTTTATTTTTAGTTAAAGATATATTTTTGGGCCCATAGCTTAGCGGATCAAAGCGTCAGCCTTCGGAGCTGAAGATCGTGGGTTCGAATCCCACTGGGCCCGTTGAAAAATAAACCACTTATAGCTATTTTAAAAAGAAAAGAAAAATTTTCTATTTTATGATTAGAGAGATTAGAGAAAAAATATCAGAATTGAATAATAAAATACTTTCCATTCCATCCTTCATTGGAGTTGAAAAATTAAAGCTTTTCTATGACCAACAGTGGTACATTGTTAATTATGACCTTAAATCTCTTGCAATAATGGTTTCCAGAGCAAATAAGCAAGATGAAATCGATTTCTTTATAAATGCAATGTTAGGAGATTATGAAGGATTAAAATTGTTAAGAGACGTTGCTGAAAAAACAAGAGAACCTATGCCTGAAGCAGTTTCATATACACACTATTTATCTTGGCTTGCCAATTATGCAAACACAGGTGAACAGGTTCTCGCTTTAGTCATAAATTTTCCGATTTGGGCTGAGAAATGCGAAAAGTTGGCAGAAAATTTTAAAGGAAGATATGATATTAAATTTCTTGAATTTTTCGCAAATGCAAAGTTAAATGAAAAAGAGGCTGAAGATATTATAAAGAGATATGAAGGAAATTATTTAAATATAGCTCGAATGATACAATATTATGAATATCTTTTCTGGAACGCTATAGCAAAATATTAGCTCAGCTCTTCTCTTCTTCATCACTTTTCAGAAGCTGCTCGCATCATCATAGCTTATTTATTACTTTATTAATAATTAATGTTAAAAATAAATTATGGCGAGAAAACTCATTATAATTGGTTCTGGACCCGCAGGATACACAGCTGCAATATACGCTGCAAGAGCTTTGATGAATCCTTTAGTTATCGCAGGTTACAATCATGGAGGGCAACTTATGTTAACTACTTTAGTGGAAAACTTCCCAGGATTTTCAAAGGGAATATTGGGACCTGAACTTATGCAAGAAATGAGATTGCAAGCGGAAAACTTAGGAGCGGAAATAATTGATAGGGATGCTACAAAAGTAGATTTTTCAAGCAAACCTTTTAAAATTTGGGTTGAAGATGAAATGTATGAAGCTTGGGCTGTAATTGTTGCAACTGGCGCTAGACCCAAGTGGCTAAATGTAAAAGGCGAGAAAGAATTTGTTGGAAGAGGTGTTTCGACTTGTGCACCGTGTGATGCACCTTTTTTTAAAAATAAGAATGTGATCGTTGTTGGTGGAGGTGATAGCGCAATGGAAGAGGCTTTAGAATTAAGCAAGCACGTAAACTCTGTTACAGTTGTTCATAGAAGAGATGAACTAAGAGCAAGCAAAATACTTCAAGAAAGAGCATTCAAGAATCCTAAAATAAACTTCAAATGGTCCCATGTTGTAACTGAGATTGTAGGAGATAAAACAGTTCAAGGCGTATATTTAAAAAATCTAAAAACAAATGATGTTTATTTCTTTAAATGTGATGGGGTTTTTTTGGCTATAGGACATGAACCTAATACTGAAATATTTAGAGGACAACTTGAAATGGATGAAAAAGGATACATCGTAGCAAGAGATTTTACTAGAACAAGTGTTGAAGGTGTATTTGTTGCTGGAGAAGCAACTGATTACAAATATAGACAAGCAATTTCAGCTGCTGGAGACGGCTGCAAAGCTGCTCTTGACGCAATAAATTATGTTGAAGAATTAAAGGTAAAAGGTATTATAAAAGATTAAGTGAAGAAAGCTATCTTAGTAGATATAGATGATTGCATAATAGATGTTACAAATAGGAAAGCTAAGATTTTTTCGTTTATATTGAATAGGAAAATAACAAAGAAGGATGTAATTGGCAAAAGGACTGCTGAAGTGCTGAGTCAATACGTAAATCAAAAAGAAATTCAAAAATACAGGAAAAGATTTTGGGAAATAGCATTTTGCTTAGATAAAATAGGTCTGAATTTTTTAAAGTACGACAAACCTGTACCTTATTCTCGTAAGGTGCTTAGGAAGATTTCAAATAATTATGAAATTCTTTACATATCGAGCAGAATAGAAAGCATGTTAAACATTTCTATAGAACAACTTAAAAAATTCAACTTCCCATATTATAATAACGTCTATCATGCATCAGATTCTTACTTTCTTATGGACATAAAATCAGCAAGAAGCGATGTTCTATCAAAAATTCCCAAAAATTATGAATATTTCTGTGTGATTGATGATATGCCTGATAACTTTGAACTTTATAAATTAATCAAAATTCCACATATAGTTGGGTTCTTAAGATATGTTGTATTAGATGAGAAGCAATATTGGCTTAACGGTGCGACATATGTCTTTAAAAACTGGAAGAATTTTCCATTTGAAATATTTAATGATACCAAGAAATAATACTTAAACCTTTCTGAAAATCTCTATAATTTCTCTTCAAAAGTTTAAGTGATTTTTCATCAAAATTTAATTCATCTATTTTATAGGCAATAACAACAGCACCTAAAAGAGAACTCATTTTGACAATCTTTATCTTTGCGTCAGGTATTTTAGAAGTTATCATCTCTTTGATCAAATCAATGTATATTTTATTCTTAATTGTATTTACAATTCCACCTGTTAAGTAAACATCTTTACTCTTAGTTTTTTCACTTATTACCTTCACACCTTCAGAAATTTCATCAGCTTCTTCTCTCAATATCTCATAAATTTGTCTATCCTTTTCAGCTCTGCCTATTATAAAAGAGGCAAGTTTAGCAATATCCTTTACTTTCCAATCAGTATAAACGTAACTAGCAATTTCATCAAAACTTTTAATTTTAATTAATTTAGCAATTTCATATCCTATTATAGGTATGGGTATTCTACCATCATAACCTTTCAGTATTAGGGATAGGACCTTGATAGATATTCTATAAGCACTGCCTTCATCACCTAATATATGTCCCCAATCGCAACTCCTATAATAATTTCCTTTTTCATCATAACCTGCAACTAAAGAACCTGTACCTAATATTACAATAATACCTTTTTTACCCAATGTTGTTGCATGCAAAGCAGCTTCGCCATCATGTACGATTTTTATTTTACTTGCATAATGCTTTTCAGCAATTCTTTTAAGCATTCTTTTATAATCAACACCACTGTTAATCCCTGCTAAAGAGAAACAAGCTGAAGTAAATACATAATTAAAATTTATAGATTTTTTTGCTTTCAATATAGCATCTTCAATGTTTTTTATAGCTTCTTCTATACCAACACTTTGGTAATTAGAAGGACCGGAATTACCTAATGATAGTATTTCCAATGAGTCATTGGTTATCAATGCCAAAGTTTTCGAACCACCACCGTCAACTGCGAGATAATATTTCATGAATGTTATAAAATAAATTCTAATCCAATATTATAAAACCATGGATTTGGGAATTAAAGGGAAGAAAGTTATTGTCACAGCAGCTTCAAAAGGGCTAGGATTTGCTTCAGCAAAGATACTTTTAATGAATGGAGCAAAAGTTATAATAAGTTCTTCCAATGAAGAGAACTTGAAATTAGCATATGATAATTTAAAAAATCTTGGAGAGTTAAGTTATTTTAAAGCAGACCTATCTAATAAAGAAGATATTGATGCACTTTTTAATTTTGCTTTTGAGAAATTTAATTCCATCGATATATTAGTATACGTAACTGGAAGCCCAAAAGCAGGAAAATTTATGGAGCTTAAAGATGAAGACTGGAATTATGCTTCAAACTTATTACTATTGAGCGCTGTAAGATGCGCAAAACGTGCTGCGGAATTGATGAAAAACGGCGGGAGAATAATATTTTCTGCTTCAGCTGCTATTAAAGAACCAATAATGGATTTAGCATTAAGTAATGTGATAAGAATATCAATTGCAGGATTGGTAAAAACATTAAGTAAAGAGTTAGCTTCAAAGGGAATACTTGTTAATGCTGTTTTACCTGGATATATATTCACTGATAGAGTTAAACAAATCGTAAAAAATAGGGCAAATAAAGAAAAAATTACAGAAGAAGAAGCTTTAAAAAGTATAACAAAGGATATTCCTTTGGGAAGGATAGGAGATCCCGAGGAATTCGCTAATGTAGTGTTATTTCTTGCATCAAACTTATCTAGCTACGTAAATGGCGCATGTATCCCTGTTGATGGTGGAATGCTGAAAAGTGTTTTTTAACTGATATGTAATTTTTCTTTATGGAATCAAAATTGGATAAAAAAGATCTGAAGATTTTAAGTATAATTCAAAAGAATTGCCAATTAACAAGTAGGGAGATTGCAAAAAAAATTGGTTCACCAATTACCACTGTTTTCTCTAAAATTAAAAGAATGGAAAAAATAGGGATTATAAAAGGCTATAGGGCTATCGTTGATCCTAATAAATTAGGTTTTTCTACAACAGCTTTTATTTTAGCCTCTGTTTCATACGCAATTAAAAATGAGAATGGAGGTTTATCACAAAGGGATATAGCTAATGAAATTGCAAAGTTTCCTGAAGTTCAAGAAATACATATAATAACAGGTGATTGGGATTTAATGATAAAAGTTAAAGCTGAAAATGTGGATAAAATGGGTAAATTTGTTATTGATAAGCTCAGATTGGTTAAGGGAATAGAAAAAACTTTGACATGTGTGGTTTTTGAGACAATCAAAGAAACTACAGAAGTTCCAATTAATTTAATTGAGAATTTATCTCCTGAATAGCATGATTGACTATTTCTTTAGCTAAACCAAGATAATTTTTTGGATTTAATAAAATTTTTAACTCTTCTCTGGTTAATAAACTCCTTATATATTCATTTTTTAACAATTCATCTTCAAAATTCAAATCACTTTCATAACTTTTAATTGCTGTATCTCTTACGATTTTATATGCCAAATCTCTAGGCAGCCCTTTTTCAACAAGTCTTAGCATGACATTCTCTGAAAGATTTATTCCATGCAATAAGTTAAGATTTCTTGTTATATTTTTTTCGTTGACTCTAAGATTCTTAAGAATGTCTATGATTTCGTTTAAGATATAATCTGTTAAAATGAATGAATGCGCTATTATAATCCTTTCATTTGCGCTATTTGTTAGATCTCTTTCATGTTCTAATGCAATATTTTCAATCGATACATTTACCAAGCTCCTTAAATATCTCGCTAAACTACAAATCCTTTCAGATCGATGCGGATTCCTTTTATGTGGCATCGTAGAAGAACCTGCTTGATGTTCTAAAAAAGGTTCTTGAACTTCAGCTATTTCTGTTCGTTGTAAATTTCTTATTTCTTTAGCGATTTTTTCCAAATTTGCAGCTATAATTGAGTTTACATAAATAAAATCTGCAAATATATCTCTTTGAACAACCTGATTTGATACTAGACTAGGCTTTATTCCTAGCTTCTCCATTACTAAATTTTGAAGCTCCATACCTTTTTCACCAAATCCAGCCATAGTGCCAACAGCTCCACTCATCTTTCCTATGATGTTATTATTTTCTAAAAATTCGACCCTCTTTAAGCATCTAAGCATATCATAAGCCCATAGAGTAAATTTCATTCCGTAAGTTGTAGGTAATGCATGCTGGCCATGAGTTCTTCCTATGCAGGCCAGTTCTTTATATTCATCAGCTTTTTCTAATAAAATTTTTATAAAATTAGCAATTTTCCCTTTGATGATTCCTAAAGATTGACTAAAAGCAAGTGCCCAGGCTGTATCTTCAATATCATAGCTTGTAGCACCCTTATGAACATATCTTCCATAGTTATTTTCACAAACTTCTGATAAAGCATTCACAACAGCCAAAAGATCATGGTCAATCTTCTTTTCGATTTCTTTAATCCTATCTATTGAAACATATTTTAAGTTTGCTTTTTTCGAAATTTCCATTGCTGCTTCTTTAGGAATAATGCCAAGTTCAGCTTGGGCTTCTGCTAGCACAGCTTCAACTCTTAGCCATCTTTCAATTTTAGCTTCTTCACTAAAAATTTTTTTCATTTCATCAGTTGCATATCTTAAATAAACAGGACAGGACATACAATAAATAATTCTTAAGATAAAATAAATATGAAAGAAATTTATTTATCTAAATCTTTAGCTTAATATGTCTATTTCAAAAATAATTTTATCTATAATAGCAACACTAATATTGATTTTTTCTTTAATCATATCTCTAAATGTCTTTTCATATTTAGCCTATCAAAAATTGTATTCGTTGAATGACATAGCAAATTTTTTCGGAGGAATCTATGTTTTTATTTCCTTACTTATAGGAATATTCGCTTCTTTTCTATTCATGTATTGGTCCTTACCAAAAACAATAGTTAATGAAACAATAGAGCTTACAAAAGAAATATCAAATACACTGAATAAAATAAGAGATGAAATATTGGTGATACAAGAAGTGGATAAAAATTTAAATTATAAAATAAATGAGAATTCAAATAAACTAAATGAACTTGAAGAGAGAATAGTTGCTTTAGAAAAATTGGTAATAGAAATTAGTTCATTAATTAAAAAATAATTAGCTTTCTTCTTTTATCTTCTTAGCTAACTCTTCAACTATTTGTAATCTTGTTTTACCTTCAACAGAAATACCCTTTCTCCTAGCAGCTTCGATCAAAGGATCATCATATTGTTTTTGCTGGATTGTTGATTGTTGGAGAATTGGTTGCGTATTCTGTTTAGGTTGAATATCTGTTTCGCTCATCGCTTTTCTAAATTCTCTAACAGCTTCACCAAAACTTTTAGCAATTTCTGGTACTTTTCTAGAACCAAAAAGTATCAGTAATATGAATATTAATAATATTAACGTAGGTATATCGAAAGCGTCATAAAGATAAATCATATATTACTACATTTTCTTAATACTTCAGTATATATTTATTATTTTTGGCAATGGAAAAAAGCTATTTTTGGGAGGAATTAGAAGAATTGGTTAAGATACTTAAAAAAATAGTATACCTATTCATTATACTGTTTGGCATTTTTTTAATACTTCCTAGTCCTGAAGCTTTTACTTTGAATAATCAAAACATATTTTTCTATGATTTATTCATATTCTGGCTTTTAAGAGCAGCAGAAAAAAGTTATTTACCATCTGGGACGATGATATTTGCACCTACAATAACAGCGCCTCTTTTTGCAATTCTTTATCTAGCTTTTTTATTAGCGCTATCCATAACAATACCCTTTTCAAGCTTAGAAATATATCGGTTCGTTGCACCTGCACTATATAGAAGAGAGAGATTGGCTATAAGAAAGTATGTATTACCTTTTGCAATACTCTATCTATTTGGATTTTTCTTTACGATATTTTTCATTTTACCGTTAACTTTTAAAATGCTTTTATATTGGTATCAACCATTAGGTATAGTTCCACTTGTAAGCATTTCAAGCTTTATATACATAATAGTTATACTTCCTATACTAGGAGGACTTTTATTTTGCATTCCTGTATTTTTATTGCCTTTAATAGAACTAGGTGCATTAAAAACTAAAACACTAACAAAAAATCGCATACTTGTGTATCTTATAATTGCTTTTATTGCAGGTTTAATTAGCCCAGACCCAACCATGTTAAGTGTGATACCGATTTTAATTCCTATTTACATTTTATACGAAATCACAATCCTTTTAGGAAAGAGAATAGAAAAAAGATTGAATTAATTTTTCGTAGAAAGAAGTGCTCTTCCAAGAGTTGATTTATTTAGCATCATTTCATGCACTTCATTAGCTTTACTTAAAGGATATATTGAATGTATAATTGGCACAATCTTACCTTCCGAAGTCAATTTTAAAGCTTCATAAACATCCAGCTTTCTAGAACTATAGTTACCTATAATACTTACTTCTCTAAGAATTAATGAGCCCAAAGCGACACTTACTGATTGTGCATTAACATTGCCAATAATGATAACTTTTCCTCCCCATTTTACACTTCTAAAGCTTTGTTCAAAAGTTGGTTGACCTACCGTTTCAATCACAATGTCCACTCCTTCTTTGTTTGTTAAACTCTTAACATCTTCAGAGAATTTATCCTTGGTTATTATAATTTCATCTACACCAACTTCTTTAATTTTTTTAGCTTTCCATTCGGATGAAGTAACAGCAATAACCCTTGCACCATATGCTTTTGCAATTTGAACAGCATGTATTCCTACACCTCCACCCGCACCTGTTACCAAAACATTATCGTTTTCTTTAACATTCGGCTTTATTGCATGTACCAGCATTCCTGTTACACAAGAAGCAATTACCGCAGCTTCGATGGGAACATTTTTAGGAATTAATATTAAGCTCCTTTCATTTACTTTTACATACTCCGCATATCCTCCATTCAAATCTTCACCATAAGTTTGTCTATTTCTGCAAAGATTTTCAAGACCTATTCTACAATACTTGCATGTACCATCGGGTATATATATCAAAGAACATACATCGTCACCGATTTGAAAATCCTTAACTTCATTTCCTTTAGCTACCACCTTCCCAGCTATTTCATGTCCTAGAATTATTGGTAGCTTAACTCTTGGTTGCAGACCTTTTGCAGTTAATATATCTCTAAAGCATACACCTGTTATATCTTGTTTTATTATTACTTCGTCTTTTTCTAAATTTATCGGTTTATCTACATCTACATACTCTAAAGGTTGGCTAAAATTTCTTAATATTACAGCTCTCAATGTAAATAAAAGATAACATTATAACTATAATACTGTTTCTATTAAGCTAAGAATCTTATTAAAGTCTTCATCTTTCTTATGCTTCTTGTAATTCTTTAAAATTTTCCTAATTATATTTAGAAAATGCTCATTATTTTTTAATATTTTTGTAATTATTTCATTTCGATACAACAAATATGATAAAATACTTGTCAGATTTTTTGGATTCCGCTTAACACTCGCTGATTCGAAATCTATAATTTTAACTTTATAATCACTTGTAATCAAAACATGCTTATTCGGTCTTGAAAGTTCACCATGATCAATGCCAAGTTTATCTAGTTTTCTACACTGAATTAACAATTCAATTATTACTTTTTTTATCTCATTAAAATTTGATGCTTGTATAAAATTATCAATTTGAAAACCTTCAATGTATTCCATTATTAAAAAATCCTTTGAGCGTTTATATAGAATAGGTCCTATGCTTTCAGAATTTACTTTTTTTAGTATGTTAGCTTCATGTAGTAATGTCTTTCTACTTGAATCAGTTCTTCTTATCTTAATAGCAACTTCTTTACCATTATAGATTGCTTTTACCACGATTGAATTTGTACCTTTACCTAATATTCTAAAATTGTTAATCTTTATAGCTCCAAAATTTATGATTCTTTCTATTCCTAATTCATTCAATCTTTTTATTCTTCTTTTAGCTTCACATTTTGAAAATTTAGGATAACAAACTATTTTATGAAGATCTTCATTAATTTCCAACATCAAGATTATATCTTTTAATTAGGTCATCCCTGAGCCACCATAAATTTTTAAAGACTAAGTCTACTGCGGCTCTCTTTACCCCTGAATTAATATCATCTTTAAGTTCAGTTAAAGTAGAATTTTTCAATACTTTGACCAAATCTTTTGGTAATTTTTCATTACTTAGCCATATGCTTATTGCTTCTTTCAAATTCTTAATTTTTCTGTTTGTGTAGGAAAATATTCTATAATTTTTAGTAAATATAATGTCATTTTCATGCGAACTCAAAAATTTCTTAACGTGATTTAATTCATGCAAAGGCGGACCGATTAATAACTTTGAGTCTGGTAAATTTTCTTGAGTTATTTCCAATAGAATTGAAGCTATCTGTTTTTCATCTGAATAGCATGCCGAATCAACAACATTAAATTCATTAAAGATTAGAAAGTTTGTTAAATTTCTCCTAGCTCTTTCTATCTCTCCCCAAAATACATCAGGAGCGATGTTAGGATAATCGAATTGAAGAATGAATATTTTTGTTCCTCTATCATTCAATGCTTTTATAGAAGACGGTATGTTTTCAGAATACTTTCTTCCTAAAAAGAAATTAATCGAAGGCTTTTTTAAAAACAAATTGCAACCCAATTTGAAAATTCCCATTTTTCTAAAAGCTGCAGCAACATTTCTTTTCTTATCTACAGGATCGACCACAATCAGCTCCTGTGGTTCAAGTTTCCATTCACCCCCGATTATTGTTTTATAAGGGATCCAATTTAATGCGTTCTTTATTAAATTTAAAAAACTTCCATAATGGATAACTAGCAGTTCACAAAGATAGCCAGAGAATCCTCCTATTTTTATTTCTGCACCATAAATATCCAATGTTTTTACAAATTTTTTAAAGATTCTTATTTCGGTTTTTAATTCATCGTTAAGAACCTTTCTTAAATAATTTGTATGCAGCCTTGTTCTATCGACTGCTGTTTGAATTTTTTCCCCTTCATTTATATAAACTGCTGGAACTATATCGAATTCATATTGCTTATAAATAACGGTTATAAATGGATGTTCAGCATATCTTTCTATGTAATTCGGAAATGTTTCTTTTGCAATTTTTAATCCGTTTTCAATTGCCTTTTCTTTATCTTCTTTACTAAATATGAAAATGTCAATATCTTTATCTTCCTTCAACCATGTATCATGAGCAAAAGATCCATGCAGCTCGATTATTGCTTCTATTCCAAGTTTTTCTTTAGTTTTTTCCAGTTTATCTATAACTTCTTGAATTATTTTGTTTGAAGTTTCTACTTCTTCCTTAGGTATTTTAACTAAGTTCTTTGCTCTTTCTATAACTTCTTCAATTCTCATAAATTGAATACTTCAATATCTTTATAAATTGGTCCATTAGGGGTTAAAATACTTTGCTTTAGATTGAAATGATCTACTTCAAAAGTGCCAAAATCTTCATTCATGTAATCGTTTATTAGTTTAATAACTTCTTTTATATTCTCTCTGTATTTAACCCTTGCTAATGTAATGTGCGGATGGAAGCCTTCTTCTTCAAATCTTAGTCCTTCAGACTTTATCTCTTCATTTACAAAATTATAAAGAGTTATAAGTTCTTGAAAGCCTTCTTTAACGCCTGCCCAAACCACTCTAGGATTGCTGACCTTTGGAAATGCACCTAAACCATATACATGAACATTAAATTTCATGAATTTTACTTTCTTAAGAGCGTTCTTTAAAATATCAACAACAGTTTCGTTTATCTCGCCCAAGAATTTTAATGTAATATGAAGATTTTCTCTTTCAACAGGCTTTACGCCTTTAATGTTGAGTAAAGATGCAATGCTATAAAGCTTATCCAATATTTTTGCATCACTTATTTCTACTGCTATGAAGCATCTCATTTGCTTATATAACTATAAATTATTATCATTTATTGAATTTTCTTATGTCCATGAAAATAATTTGCATAACAGGAATGCCACTATCAGGTAAGACAACAGCGTCTATGTTTCTAAAAGAAATAGGATTTCATGTAATTAGTATGGGAGATGTTGTTAGAAAGCTATACTTCAATGAAAAAAGTTATGCAAAAAAGTTGGAGGATTTTATTGTAGAAAAAAGGAATGAAATGGGTAAAGATTATTTTGCTAGAATGTGTGAAGAAGAAATAAAAAAGTCAAATAACATTACAGTGATAGACGGGGTTAGAAGTATTGAAGAAGCTGAATATTTCAGTAAAATTGGAAAAGTATCATTAATTGCAATACATGCCTCACCCACCACAAGATTTAAAAGAGCCTTAGAAAGAAAAAGAGAAGATGATCCTATTGATTTTAATGAATTTAAAAAGAGGGATATGAGAGAACTTTCATTTGGCTTAGGAAACTTGATATCTCTTTCAGATTACATGATTGTAAACGAATACGATAAAAAATATTTAAAAGATAATGTATTAAAAATAGCTGAAAGAATTTTAAATGAAAATTGAAGTCATTACAGAATTGAGAGATACTGAAGATGAAAGAAAAGTTATGCTAGCATTGAATAATGTATTCATATATAATAAGATAACAAAAATAAACAACTTAGGAAAAACATTCATTATAGCGGAAGGGAACAACATAAGCTGTTTAGAGAAAATTTCTAATTTAATAAGAAATTCGAGAATAGAATTATCCGCAAGATCTATACTTTTGAAATCGATAAAAGATGGAATGTTAATGTTTAGTTTAAATAAACAAGCAGCATACATGAATAGAGTATCCTTCTGTACAGTTGAAAATGAATCAGCTATGGGTCCAATAGATTTCAGAATAATATGCGAAAACTTTGAAAAGCTTATTGATTATATTGCACCTTTACCTAAAAGAACTATTTCAAGACAAATTCAAAGAAATCCTGTGCAAGAAAAGTATTAGGAAACACTTCAGTACTTTCTGCTAAAAGCTGATCACCTTTTTCATATCTTGCACTTATATGTGTTAATATTAAATTTTTTACATTTGCTTCTTTAGCAATTTTTGCAGCATCTCTTGCTGTTGAATGCCTATATTCTCTGGCTTTCGATTCTTCTTCATCTCCAAAAGTTGCTTCATGGATTAATACATCTGCGTTAAAGGAAAATTCCACGAGAGGCTTTGTTGGAGCTGCATCACCAGAATAGACTATTATCTTACCTTTTCTAGATTCACCTAATACATCCGAGGGTCTTATAATCCTTCCATCCTTTAATCTAACTTCCTTTCCCAACTTTAAATCCCTTAGAAAAGGACCTTTTGGTATTTTCAATTCTTCAAGCTTTTCCTTTAAAATTTTAGGGGGCTTATCTTTCTCCTTTATTTTGTATGCAAAAGACTCTGCGCTGTGCTTAACTTTTATTGCGAAAACCTCATATTCTTCTGTTTCATAAATTTTGCCTTCTTCAATCTCAAATACTTTAAGACTAAAATTTCTATATGGCTTTAAAAAATCATCTAAAAATTCTAGGAATTTCTTTATTCCTTTAGGACCAAATATATTCAAATCTTCTCTTCTCATATCCAATCCCATACTCCAAATGACACCAGGCAGACCAAAAAAGTGGTCTCCGTGAAGATGGGTTATAAGTATGTTTTTAATTTTATTGGGATTTATACCAGCAATTAACATTTGTCTTTGTGTTCCTTCACCGCAATCTAAAAGTAAAGTCTCTTTTTCAAATTCTACAACAATCGCAGGCAAGCCTCGATATTTTGTTGGCTTGCTTCCTGTAGTTCCTAAAAACTTTATCCTTATCATTAGCTTCTAATTTCCTTTTTCAAAACATATATGTTACGGTGAAGATTGCCTCTTACTTTTTGCCTATAAAAGAATTCGACTTTAAAGTTCTTATTTTTATTTTCTTCCGTTGTTGCAATTGATAACTTCTTTATATCGTAAATCTCTAAATTCCTTAAAAAATTGTAAAATAAAGAAGATTTTTCTCTACCTTTTACGGAAGAAGCTATACCATAGGGCATATCTGTAGCTACATAATCAATTTTCCTAAGTGGAATATTTTCTGCATCGGCTTGAACTAAATCTACATTATATTTATTGAAAAACTTTATGTTTTTCAAAGCTCCTCTTACCATTTTCCTATCTATATCAACTCCAACACAATAATCTACAAAATATGAAGCTTCTATAAGAAAACCTCCTGAACCACAAAAAGGGTCTAGAAGAAAATTGTTTATTTCTACCTGTGATAAGTTAACAATGCAACGAGCTAACTTTGGCATCATTGAAGAAGAATGAAAGAATGGTCTTTTACTTGGCCTTCTTATTTCGTATTGCTTGTTATTAATATTTGCAATTAAAACTCCTAAGTATAAATTATCATCTAATATTAAGCATTTTAAAATTTTTGTAGCATTTTTAACACTTAACTTAATATCTTTTGAACTGAGGATACTTAAAATTTCATTTCTTATTGAATTAATTAGAGGTTTATATTTGTTATCAAATGAATGTAGATCTAAATAGTAAATTGCATCAAGTCTTAGATTTTTTAATTCAGGTTTTTTAAAGAAATCCTGTAAATTTCCTCGGTAAATTAATTCTATGGCGTATTTTAGCATGGAACATCTCCAGAATAAATAACCAACGAAAATTTTATCCAGTCTTATTATAAGGATTTGCCTGTTTTTATAAATGTCTTCATATTCTAAATTTAAAGATGATAAGCAAGATTTTAATTCTTTTTCGGCAAGAATTAAATTTTCTCCGTTTAAAATTATAGCAATCTCATCTTTTTCCATTCAGGCCCATCTTTCCCTTTCCAGTGTTCTTTCTTCCTTTGTTTCCCTCTTCCAAATTTTATAATGTTCTTTGCAAAGATAAACTTTGTTCGAAGTTTTATCCAAATTTAAAGAATTAGCCATACTAGCTCTTGAATAGGATAAAGACCTTTCTGCTTGATTGTTACAACCTAATACACTACACTTCACACCTTTATCTACTTTCCCCATGCTTTTTCTTCCACTTGTGTTTATGTGTTAACTTAAGTTTATCTTTACGTAGACCTCGCATCTTTTTTCCTGCAGAAGTAAGTCCTCTAAATACTCTTTTTCTATTTGCTTGAGGTTTCAAAGTTTTTAATTTCTTTTTCTTTGATTTTAATTCTTTAATGTCCAATTTTTTGAGCTTTTGAACGTTTTCATCATATTTTGTGCTTCTTCTTAAGTCAACCGGAATTCCAAAGCTTAATGCTTGCTTTAAAGAAATGTTTGCCTCTTTCAACTCGTCCAAACTGAAACCTCTTCCTTTTCTAATTATGCCTTTAGTTTTAACTATTGCAAAGATTTGTTCACTTGACATTTCCTCTATATATCCATTTTAAATCTTTATCCTTCTTTAAGCTCGTACTAAAAGGGTCTACAAGGATTACTTCATACCATTTATATTTTCCATCCTCAGCAACATAATAAGAATTCAAAACTTCCATGTTTGGAAACTTTCTTTGAGCTTTCTCTTCAGCTATAAGCCTAAGATTTTTTTTCAATGTTAACCTAACCACACCCATCCTTTTAGGTCTCCTACCACTTCTAGGCCTTTGCTTTTCCATTTTACCCTTCCTGACTTTTACTCTAACAACGATGACTCCTTGCTTGGCTTTATATCCAAGCATTCTAGCTTTATAGACTTTAGTTGGCCTTTCTAGCCTTTTTACAGTAGGTTCTTTTCTCCATTCAATTAATCTTTGCTTCAATTCATCCTTATAATTTTCTTGGATGAGCTTTGAATATTTACCTAGCATTGTTATAGTTAATGATAAATTCAGAAATATTTTAATCTTTCTAAAGATTAAAAAACCTTATAACGATTTCAGCAGCTTCAATAGCTTCTGCTTCCATCGTTTCAACGGTTTGAGCACCTATGTGTGGTGTTGCTATTACTCTATCATCCCTTAACAATTCCTTTTCAATTTCGCTATTTGGAGGTTCATTGGAAAATACATCCAACGCTGCACCTTTGATATGACCTTCTTTAATTAGCTTGAGCAAAGCTCCTTCATCCAATACTTCGCCTCTTGATACATTTACAATATATGAACCTCTTTTCATTTTTATTAAAGTTTCATAGGAAAAAAGGTTTTTGGTTGATTCAATTAAAGGTATATGAATTGTAATTATATCGCTTTGCTTCAGAACATAATCCATATTCGTTGTAAATTCAATTCCCAATTCATTCGCAAATGTTTGCCTTGTTGGATCAATATCATAAGCTATTATTCGACAACCAAAATTTTTAAGTCTTTTTGCTACTTCATAGCCTATTCTTCCAAAACCGAATATTCCAATTGTTTTACTAGATATTTCGCTTCCAATCAATTCTTTTTTTAACCACTTACTCTTTTTCATTGAATCATATGCTTTGTAAAGCTCTCTAAGTAAGCTAATTATCAATGCAATTGTTAACTCTGCAACAGCCTTACTTGGCGCTGCAGGTGTGTTTCTAACTTCTATGCCCCTTTCCTTTGCAAAATTCAAATCTATATTGTCTAGCCCAACTCCAGCTCTAACTATCAATCTAAGATGCTTAGCATTTTCTAAAATTTCTCTGTTTAACTTTGTTCTACCTCTAAGAATGATTGCATGCTTATCTACGATTGATTTTTTTAATTCATCTTGAGTTATTTCAGGTAAGTAATGAACATTTATCCCTTTTTTCTTCAATATTTCTATACATTTTTCATTAACATGATCTGAAATGATTAAATCAATCATAAGAATAAATATTAGAAAAAAATAAAAAATTGTTTTAATTTATTTAGGTCTTCTCGCTGCTAATGCAACTGCTACTATTGAAACTATCAATGTTATGATTACTAGAACTAATGTATACAATGAATAATTGCTTGCTGTGCTTGCATTACTATTTGCACTGCTTGCTGAAGATTGTATTGAGCTAAGTGTTGTATTAATAGTTCCTAAGTTGGTCTGTATTGTTGCTACTCCATTACTGACACTTGTAACAGTTCCTTGTAATGTTCCTATAGCAGTTTTTATTGAAACAACGTTTCCATTAACTTGTGTTATTGTTGTATTCAAAGCACTTAATGAAGCTTGCAATGTTCCGATTGCAGTTGAAAGCGTAGCTACATTTCCGTTCAAAGCTACTAATGTTGCATTTATTTGCTTCAAAAATGTGACAACTTGGTTTAATGTCATGTTTAATGTTCCAACACTTGTTACTAATTTTGCAACAGTAGTATTCAATGAATTAACGCTGCTATTAAGAGTCATCAACGTTGCATTAATGTTTTGCAAGGCAGCTAGAACGAAATCGCCTTGTGGAGATACCCAGAATGTAGCATAGGCATCAATTACATATTGACCAGGAGCAACTTGCTCATATAAAGCAAGGGAATGGAGTCCAGGTCTGAATCCTGCAGCTACCATTTGAACTAGCAAATCTCCTGTACCATTTGCTGATACTCCAAAGGCTGAAGAAGGAGATACAGGTAAATTGTCTTGTGCTAAGAAGTATGTTATAGCAGGATCTAAACCTTGTCCTGTAACATTGAAAACTTTACCATTATTTGTTATAGTTTGAACAGCTTGTTGAGTATTACTTGATAAGGTAAATGAAAGTGATAAGCTTGGTGTTACTGTAAAGGTTCCTGTACCTATGATATCAGCTGCTGGGAACGGAGTAGCTTGTGTTTTTCCTAAGTAATAATTTGAAGCTACAACAGTATGACCTCCTCCGAATGAGTGAGCTGGAACTGTAAAAGACACTGTTACATTGAATAATCCATTCGCACCTGTTGTCGCATTCATAAACCAATAATATGTAGTACCTGGTGAATTACCACCTAGCCAATACAAATAAACTTTTGAACTTGCTGGGAAACCGTACGCTGCTACGCTAACGTTTGTTCCTACTGGCCCAGAGCTTGGTGTTAATACTAAAGTTGGTTGAACGTTTAATTTAAACGTATAAGTTACACCATGATTTACAACGCTTACAACATTTATTCCAACTGGTAATGCTGGAACTGTAAAGGTCGTGTTAAAGAAGCCTGTAGCATTTGTAGTTGTATTGAATGTTGATGTTCCAACTACTATTTGAACTAAAGCGCTGGGTGTGAAATTACCTCCAGCTAGTTGTACAACATCGAAAACATTTACATTTAGTTGAGCTGTTGCGTTTCCATAGAATGTTGAACTTGTAAGCATTCCTGTAGCAGAAGCTCCACTTGTTACATCCATAATTTGTTTAAGTACTCTTGTATATTCAGTAAATGGAGTTGTTGATGTAGCTACAACTTGTGCAGTATTCGATGCATTAACTGCCTCAAAACTGATTGAAACTGATGGCTGTGTAGCACTTGTTGCACTGTTTGGATTAACAGATGCTCCTGTATCAGGAGCTGTTCCTGTTGCTGTGAAATATCCTGAACCTGTACTAACACCAGAGACTACGACTAAATTAGAAACTGTAACTAGGGATCCAGCCCAGTTTGTATACCTATATGTGGCATTAACATTTACTGTCATGTTTGCTGGAAATCCTCCGCCAACAAAGGTCAACGTTTGACCAGCAACTCCTGCAGTGGGTGAAACAACGAAATTAGGCTTAACATTTACAGTTTGTATGCTAACAGCAACGGATGTCGTAGATCCGTCGAATATTTTAACATACTTGTAAGCTGAACTTACCTTTAACGGTATTGGTCCTACGATTAATTGATATGAAGTTCCGCTTATTGTTACAGTTCCTACATAAAATGTTGCAGAACTTGTGGTAAAGTAAGAAGAGTTGACTGGAATTGTATAAGCTTGATAAGCTCCTTGCAATTGAGATACACTAAATGGTCCGGCATATTCAACATCACCAGAACTTATTTGGGAGAAACCGTTTGTACTGAAATATAATAAGAATTGGCTTCCTGAAAAAGTAACATATGTCGTTGCTCCTGCTGCAAAAACTAAAGCAAAATATCCAGCTTGAGCGCCTGCATCTACTGCAGTAACAGTTGATGTTCCTGCTGTTACGTTAACACTTGTTGTTGCAACGGTTATTGCTGATGGAGAAGCTGCATTATTTACTGAAGCTAATTTAGGAGCTCCTGTAGAAGCATATACAGGTGCAACGTTTACTAAAGCAACTCCTAGAACGGATCCTATTAGTATCGCTAGTATTAATATGCTTGCTAATCTACTATTTTTTAAATTTCCCATTTTTACGCTAAGAAGCATTTTAATTATAAGTTTATAAGTTTTTCCATTTTTACAATATTCGGTTTTTCCGAATCATGAATGAAAATTTACTTATAATTGAAATTAGAATAATTAATTAAATTGCCAATCATAGGAATTTTAGGTAAGCCTAATTCAGGTAAGACAACATTTTTCAATGCGCTTACAATGCAATCTGCAAAAGTTGCGCCATATCCTTTTACAACGATTGAACCAAACAAAGGAATTGCATATGTAAGAGTTGAATGTGTATGCAAGGAATTTAATGTAAAAGATAATCCGAGAAATTCTGTTTGCGTTGATGGAATTAGATATGTGCCAGTTGAGCTAATCGATGTAGCAGGTTTGGTTCAGGATGCATGGAAAGGTAGAGGACTGGGAAATAAATTTTTAGATGAAATCAGAAAGGCAGATGCTATAATACTTGTTGTTGATGTATCAGGAACAACAGATTCTGAAGGAAGGATTGTAAAGCCTAGAACTTATGATCCAATAAATGAACCTGAAATGATTTTCAATGAATTATTAATGTGGGTTTTTAACAATTTAAAAGAAGAAATTGAAAAGGATTTGAGAAAAATACAGAGACTAGATTACAATGAAAATGTTCAAATTTTAGAACGTTATCTAAGTGGATTTTCTTTAAAAAGAAAACAAATTGCAAACGCATTAATTAAATCTAGGCTTGAAAAGAAAAAAGTTGCTGAATGGAGTGAAGAAGAGATTAGGAATTTTTGCAAAGAATTACTTTTATCGTCCAAGCCATTTCTGATAGCAGCTAATAAAATAGACCTGCCAACTTCAAACGAAAATTATAAAAGAATGAAAGAAAAATACAAAGATTTCATTATTATACCTACTTCAGCTGAATCTGAACTTGCTTTAAGGAAAGCAAAGGAAAACAAAATGATTGAATATAATAATGGTAAAATTAGAATATTAAAAGAGATTGATGAAAAGCAAAGGAAAGCTTTAGAATACATTCAAAAAAACGTTTTAGAAAAATATGGTTCAACAGGTGTGCAAGAAGCATTAGAAGCATGTTATTTTAAACTCTTAAAATACGTTGCAGTGTTTCCTGTAGAAGATCAAAATAAACTTATAGATCATGAAGGTAATGTTTTGCCAGATGTTTTCTTAGTTCCAAGCGATATGAATGTAAGGGATTTTGCATCAGAATACATTCATACAGAACTTGGTAAATATTTCTTATATGCAATCGATGTGCGTAAAAAACAAAAACTAGGTGAAGATTATATTTTAAAACATAGAGATGTAATTAAAATTGTTTCTTCAAAATGATAAAAATTTACAAAATTTTATACTATTTAAATATTATTTTATAATATGTTTTTAGAGTGAAACAGGAATTAAAAAAGAAAATAATCGATTTACTAATAAAGGACGAAGAATTTAGATATGCTATACTAGGAATACTGGAAATTTCAGATGTAACAAAGAGACTGGATTTCTTAATTGAAAATAATAAAAAAATTTGGGAAGAAATTAGGTCTTTAAATGAAAGTCAAAATAAACTTTGGGAAAGCCAGATTAAGCTTTGGGAAAGTCAAAATAAACTTTGGGAAGAAGTTAAAGCTTTAAGAGAAGGACAAAATAAGCTATGGGAAGTAGTTCTTGAACATTCGCATAAAATAGATATATTGTCAACAGAAATTTACAAGCTAAAATTAATTTTAGAAGAAATGCGTGGAGAAAGAGGTATTCCTTTTGAAAGATTAATTCTAAGCTTGTATAGCGATGCATTAAAAAAATTTGGAATATTTTATGAAAAAGTAGAGAAAAAGAAATTCATAGATAAAAGGGGAATAATAAGAGAAGTGGGAAGAGAAGTTGATGTAGATATTTATATACATAACGATAAACGTTTTTTAATTGAAGTAAAAGCTTATTCTGATGATGAAGATGATGTTTGGAAAACCCTTAAAAGAGCTCAATTATTGAAAGAAGATTATAATTTAGACGTTCAGCCTGTAATTGTAGCTATCTCAATTGAAAAATCGGTATTAAATTTAGCAAAAGAGAAAAACGTTATAGTTATCTATGGTGATGTAACAAATTTTAAAGAGAAATACAAAGAAGATTAGCTTATATATTTAGTTAAGACTTTACTTTTAATCAGTTCAAATTTTTTCAAAGGATATATCTTCTTAGCTGCAGCATTCAGCTCTGCACTAACATTACCTAAGAATATTTTTGAAACAAGCTCGTCTAAGCTTACATTGCTAAGTAATTCCTCAAATTTTTTAGTAACAGCTTTTCTTATTTCACTTTCAACCGAGTGGCCAACATGCTTTGCTGTTATAGCGAGTGCCTGCAATCTGCAATGTATATTGTCTGTTGTATATATATCATAGAACGTATCTACTCTTGACGTACCTGGCCTTACAAGGCTTCTTACGTAATCTCTAGTCATCTCATGTCCTTTAAATTTCGAGTATGCTTCATAACCGTCTACTTTTATTATTTGAAACTTTAATTTAATGTATTGAAAATAAATGTTATTCTGATCATCCAAAAGGTCAGCAAGCGTAGTTTCAACCGTTCTTTTTAGAATACTATCAGGGGTTTTTCCTAAAATTTGCGCAATGACTTTATCTTTAAATACCGAGTTAGCATGTACATTGTAAACATAAACTGGAGCCTTTTTTGAAGATTTACTCATTTTTAATACCCTTATTAAATGTTTTTTCAATTAAAGATATAAGCCTTAGAATCTCCTCTATCGTAGACTGAAATCTGTTTATGTTTAACGAATAGATTTCCATATATACTCTTTTTTCTTTTACATCCATTTTTAATTTTAAATCTTTCGGTATATTTATATTATCTGGCAACAGTGAGTTAAATAGATTTTCTGCCATTTCCTTTGTTTTTAAATTTATTTCAATAAAGGCTGAACAGATCATAACGATGAATCCAATTCATCAATAAATTTTTTGACCAGGCTTTTTGGAATTATCGCTCCTGCCGAGTTTACATGACCTCCTCCTTTACAATTAATTTTTTTAGCGACAGTCTTAACCAATTCTCCAATATTTACATTGTTAAAATTTCCTTTTAGCCTAATTGAGACTTTACAATTATCGTTAAGCGTTGTAGATATCATGATAAGAGGTTTTTTTGATATATTTGAAGATGCAAATAAAGATGAAAAATCGCCAGTCAATCTTGCAATGCTAAAATCGTTTAAATCTATATAAGCAATATTGTTAAATTCTTTTACTCTGTTCAAGATTATTTCAGAAAACTTTTTAATCTCATTAGAATAATTTATTAAAGATTCTTCAAATCCTTCTTTTATCTCTTCAGTTATTAAATTCCTAATAATCGTATCATATTTATAGTATCTTCCGTGGTAATTCAATATCTTTGCTAAACTTCTTAAATTTTTTATCTTACCAAATCCTGTAACTTCATAATTTAATCCAAAAAGCCTTTCAATGTTATAAGCTTCATAGGATTCCTTTATAAGCTTCTTAGCTACTTTTTGACATATCCAAAATTGATCTTTTTCATTTATTTTTCTTAATTCTTTTGATAAAAGTTCATTGGGTATACCACAATCGATTAAAAATTTTCTAGATTTTTCAATGTTTCCAAATATAGTTGGTATAAACGGTTCAAAAATATAAGCGAATGTTTTCTCAAGTGTTTCATTAAAATCTACATAAGAAACAAGACCTAAGTTAGATGAACAAATACCTGCTTCTTCAGCTTCATCGTAAATTTCTTTGTTTAAACCCAAGAAAAATCTTTTTTCAGCTACATCTTGCTTATCTTCTAGCGCACCTGCTAAAGCAAGAGGAGATAGATAGACTAAAGATTCATCAATGCTTTTAGCTAGAAGATATGCAATGCAAGATGAGCATGCGTCTTTGTTACCATCTATTTGAAATAGGTATGGATTAAGTAGCATCATTTGACCATAAATATCGTAATCTAAAATTTGATGATGATCTATCATAAGAATTCTTTTGTATTTTGAAAGTGTTATTATTTCTTCTGAAATTTGAAAATCGATTAAAATTATTCTATTAAAAGCTGATTCTTTTACATTTTCCACTTCATCTAAAGAGCTTACTGTTCTGAATACAAAAGGAATTTTTTTATTGTATAGTATTTTTATCAGTATTAAAGCAGCAGATAAACCGTCTGTATCATAGTGCGAGACAATGAAAATAGGAGAATAGTCTTCCTCAATAAATTCAATAGCTCTTAAGATTTTGCTTTCAAGATTTGATTGCATTACTTTGGTACAAGTATATCATGCTTCCACTCTTGCTTCAATATATTCTCCCTTTTATAATATTTTGCAAGTCTGTTTATTTTAGAGATTATTTCTTCCAATCCTCTTTTAGCTCTGTAATCTTTTGGATGCTCTTTTAAATGTTCAATAACATTATTTGCCCTTTTTATTAGATTGGAAAGGTCTTCAGGAAATTCTGGCTTTAAATTTAATTCTTCCAATATATCTTTCATTTTCTTCCCTAATACATGTTTTACCAAAGGAACACCATACTGATCTCTCAAAATTACTCCTATTGTTGAAGGCGGTGTTCCTTTCTTAGCCAAATCTGCAATAACTTTTTTTATTGCATCTGGGTCATGAAGTGAAATTAGACCTTCATTGATCCCTACAGGTCTTGTCGAATGTGATTTGCCCTTTTCTCTGCCTCTTCGCATATCATTATTTATCTACATTCTTTATTAATAAAATTTGTGAAATTTTCAATTGTTTTAATAACTGGAAATGAAAACAAGTATAGAGAAATAAAAATTTTACTATCTAAATTTAAAATTGAAATTGAAAAATTGGATTTAGATATTCCAGAAATACAGTCCAACGAAATTGAAGAAATTATAAGCGATTTTATTAAAAAAGCTTATGAAGAAGTAAGAAAGCCAGTAATTGCTGAAGATTCTGGTTTATTTATAAGAAAACTTAACGGTTTTCCTGGACCTTATACTTCTTATGTTTATAAAACACTTGGCAATGAAGGGGTTATTAAACTAATGAGGGATATTGAAGATAGATATGCTGAATTTAAATGCGCACTTGCCTATAAAGATGATAAATATGAAAAGGTATTTATCGGAATTTCAAAAGGAAAAATTTCAAATGAGATTAGAGGAAAAGGTTGGGGGTTTGACCCAATATTTATTCCTGAGGAAGCAAGCCTAACTTTTGGAGAAATGAATGTAGAGGAGAAAAATAACTATTCTCACAGAGGAAGAGCAATCAATCTATTCATTGAATGGTTCAGGAAAACGTATATGATTGATTAAAATATTTTAACTCTCCTTCTTTCAGCAATATATCTTCCTCTTCTTCTAATTTCTTTTAACTTATTTAAGATCTCACCATGATTTTTCATAAAAATCGAATATCCTTTCATAAAATATTCGAAGCTTTCTTTTGAAAGACTGCTAAAGCTACTTTCTATGTTTCTAAGAAATAAGTGAATATCAATCCCTTTATCTTCAACTCTATTGGAAAATTCAGATAGACCAAAGTCTATTGTACAAATTTTTCCGTCATTAAGCAGGATAAAATTACTTAATGTAACATCTCCATGAACAATGTTTATTGAATGAAGTTTACCTAATATTCTTCCTATTTCAAATGAAAATTCTTTATGTTTTTTTGGAAAAATTTCTTTAAGAATTGTCCCATCAACATATTCCATAATAATGGTCGAATTTTCCAAATCTACATCGTATAAATATGGCACTCGCACGTTTTCTTCTAAAGAATAATACATTATTTTGGCTTCCTTGCTAGTTCTTATTAATCTTATTTTTGAATCTAAAATAGGATGTCTCCAAAGTTTAGGTACACGAACTTTAAATATTGCTTGTAAATCAAACCACCTGCCTTGCCAAATTTCTGCTTCAGCCCCCTTTTTTATTAATTTGTCTTTAATTATCTCCAAGGTATATCTACTTGATCCAATCTCCACATAGGCTTTACATAGCTTCTAATTGGATCAATTGTTACCTTATGCATAAAAGCAAGCATGCCTGTTAAAGCAATCATTCCTCCATTGTCTCCTGCATATTCCCTAGGAACAACTTTAAAACTGACATTCTGGCCCTGTGCTAATTTCTCAAGTTTTTCCTTCAATATTATTGATCTTGAAGTGCCACCAGTTAAAAGAATGGATTTTTTATTTGTATACGCGATTGCTCTTTCTATTGTTTCGCAGAGCATGCTATAAGCATATTCAATAAAGCTTAAAGCTACATCCTCAACCCTATATCCTTCCTTGATTAACTTCAAAGCAGATGTGATCAAACCTGAGTAAGATACATCTTGACCTTTTACAACTAATGGTAAATCAAGCAATTGTTTACCTTCAATTGCAAGCTTTTCCACATTAATTAATTCAGGATATTCGACTCCTATCATTCTACCAAAGTAATCAACAGCATTTCCAAGCGCAATATCTTGCGTCTCTCCAAATATCCTATATCTTCCTTCAACGAATGTTGTTATTATGGTGTTTCCTCCTGCAATATAAACAACTAATGGATCTTCTTCATTGCATGCATACCTTGCTATTTCTAAATGCGCTACAGCATGATTTACAGGAACTAGAGGCAGTTGGAATTGCAAAGATAAAAACCTAGCAATAGTAGCTCCAGTTCTCAAACATGGACCTAAGCCAGGACCAAGGGCAATCGCTATAGCGCTCAAATCTTTCATTCTTACATTTGCTAGTTTTAAAGCTTCATTTATAACTTCAGCAGCATTTTCTGAATGGTGGATTGCAGCTTCTCTAGGATGAATACCCTTTCCTTTAGGAGGGATATATGTAGAGTTAACGTTGGCTAATATATTTAATTTTTCATCAACGATACCAACACCAAAAGTGTGAGCAGTACTCTCTATACCAAGAAGAAACATTACTTTTTAACTGAAATGAATTCTGTATATCCACACTTCCCACAGGACCATCTATCTGGTTGCTTATGCCTAGCCATGAATACTCCGCATCTTGGGCATTTCTTATTTTTTCTTTTAATTGTATTAGTAGAAGGATCCACATCAAATATTTTGTGTATATAAGGCATCATTCCATCACTTCTTCTCTTTACTCTGTTTTAACTCTAATTTCTTTTTCTTTTTTTCTTCTAATATTTTCTTCCTTTCTTCTTTATTCTTATGTCTTAAAATTACATGTTCAAGCTCTATTTTTTTGCTATCAAGATCTTTGTATACTAAAGCTATAGAATAAGCCTTTGTTCCTCCATATCTCGAAATCAACTTTCTGATTATGATTTTTTCAGCGTTTTCATTTAGAAATTTTGCTAAAGCTTCTATTACTTCCTGTCTTTTAGGAAATGGTTTGTTCTCTAAATTCAACTGAATCATATACTCATCCCTGTTTAAATAGGGATTCTCAAATTTTTCTAAGATTTGAATATCCTTTGGGTCCAACATTAAAACATTCTTTGTATCATCTTTCTTAATATAAATCTTTTTCTTTTATTTACAATTACGATTTCAATTCCAAAATTTGGAAGGCCGAATATAACCAATGAATTATCATTCGCTTCAATTAATGGAACAAGAGCAAGAAGATCTTCCTCCCCATCAACCAAGATAATACAATTATCTTTAACTAATTCTTCTTTAACCTTTAAATAATTATCAAGTGATAGCGTGCCTTTAGGGTTTTTTATACGCAGCACTCTGTTGAAAGTGCTTACATCAATTTTTTCATCCAATTTTTTGTTTTCCAAATATCCGTCAATAATTGCAAAATTCACATTTATTTTATTTTCAATAAATGATCTAGTAACAAAATCACCTATAGTAATTATCTTTTTAGGCTTTATTAATTCTATAATATCTTTAACATGATCCATTTTTTCATTGGGGTATCGAAACAGTGCAATACCAAAAATCTTCTTAAGCTTCCTTCTTAAACTTTTAAATTTTCTTTTTCGATCTAAATAAAAGATCCTTTCTTTTTTACTCGTTTTGGAAACATCAATAAAATATTTCATTCATCTTACTTTTATTGCATACATACCAGGTGTTTTAATTCCAATAAGCTTAGCTATCTCAGATTCCTCTGGTTTAAAAAGTATAAATATACCACTCCATTCATCTGAAAAATCCTTTCCTTTACAATTTGGGCATATTTTTTCTTTTTTTGGTACTAGCATTTTGCAATTTGTACAAGCTTTGAAGCCATAGGTTGCTTTTCTTACCATTTATTTCACCTTTTGCAATTTCTCTATATCTTCTTTTATCCATTCAGGTTTTCCCAAAAAAGGTTGTCTCATAGTAAAACCTAATTTAAAATTAGAAGAACCAGCTGAATAGCTAACTGTTGTTATTCTTGCTCTAACAGGATCGTGTTTAGCGAGTATTCTTTTGGTCTTTTTAGCTACAATTCTATTTCCCTTTTTATCATAACTTACAAAATCATCGATAATTTGTGAAATGTGAACTAAGCCTTCTATTGGGCCTATTTGTAAGAAAACTCCAAATTCCTTAACATCTACAACTTCAGCATCCACGACTTCTTTTACAGTAGGTATCCAAGCAAGGAACTCAAATTCAACTTCATTATAAAGAAAACCAGAACGAGAAACAATCACACCGAAGCGAGAAGGTTTGGCAGAAAGGACACAAACAATGTATCCAATTTCTTGAATAAATTTATCTTCGTATTTTTCTCTTAAAATAGATAAAACTACTTGTTCAAGGTTTAATTTAGGTTTTAAGTCTTTAGGAGATATAGCTACAACATCTTTTGTTCCAAATAGTCTAAACAAATTCAATCACTCTCTATTGAATTTAATGAGTAATATTAATGATTTTCTACTTTTAAAAAGTTTTCTTAATACCTTAATACAGACAATCTTCCTTTTTCTTTAAGAATAATAACATCTATTCCTTTATTAAAAGCTTTATGAGCAAGTTCTAAATCAGCGGTAGCTATAACACAATTATTTTTTATTCCTATATTAATTAAATCTAAATCTGTATATTTTTCTTGACTTTCAAAAATTTTATTAAAATTTAAAGATAATTTTAAAGCTAAATTTGCCAATCTAGATTTTTTATCTTTACCTACTGATAAAGATTTTAATTCATTTATTACATTTGTCGTTGTTGAGGGAATTAATTTTTCTCCTAAAAAATTTTCAGATTGAGATATTAAATTTTTACCTAACTTCATCATTTCAAGTAAAAAACTTGTATCAATCAGAAGATATCTCATACAAGTTCGCCATAACCAACCAGCCTCCATTTACCTTGAATTTTTCTGCTAATTGCTACCTTTGTTTTCAAATCACCGCATACTGGATTACCGAGATTGACTGTCATTGTATCCTTTTTAACCTGCGTAACAATGCCAATTGTTCTTGCAGGACCGACGTTCAATACAACTTCTTCCTTTAATTTAATGGGTTCTACTTTAATAGGTTCTTTCGTTCCAACAACTTGCTCAAATAATGTATAACTTACATTTATAGTATTCCAAACCTTTGGCATCCTTCCTGCAAGGCCAACGATGTTTCCTACAAGTTGATCTGCCTTAGTTAGAGAAGGATCTAAATTTGTTTCAATGCCTATTAGGCCACCAGGCAAAGCTTTTTCTAAATTTAGTTCACCACTTTTCAAATTTATAATCTTAGTGTAAAGAGGAACATATTCTGTTTTATTTTCTTTTTTAATTCTATAACCAGGCCTTATTTCTATTTCTTGACCTATCTCAAGCTTACCATGCACTATGCTTCCGCCTAGAACTCCTCCATGCAAGTCTTTATAATCAGTTCCAGGTTTATTAATATCAAAAGAACGAATGACATATACAAGTGGATCTTTTGTTTCATCTCTCTTTGGTGTCGGAAAATAGACCTCAAAAGCTTCGATTAATAAGTCTAGATTAGCTTTATGAAGTGCAGATATTGGTATTATGGGAGGATTTACCTCGACTAAATAAGAATTTTGTATCATATTTCTAATTTCTTTATAGCTCTCTAATGCTCTTTCTCTAGTTACAACATCCAGTTTATTCTGAACAATTATAATATTCTTTAAACCAATAATTTCCATGGCTTTAAGATGTTCCCTTGTTTGTGGTTGCGGAGCTGGTGCGGTTGCATCTATAACAAGAATACCTACATCCATCACTGCTGCTCCAGATAACATGGTTGATATTAACATATCATGACCGGGTGCATCAACGAAGGAAACATTTCTCAAAGGTATTAGCTTTGAACCGCAATGTATGCAATAACCGTTGTTTGATAGAGCATATGTAGTATAATTAGCTGGTGGTAAACATTGTGGACATTTCATTATCGTAGCCGTAGCATATCCAAGTTTAATGGTTATACCTCTTCTTATTTCTTCAGAATAACGTGCTGTCCAGGTTCCAGTTAATGAATAAACTAAAGTAGTTTTACCATGGTCAACATGACCCAAAGTTCCTATGTTAATTTGTGGCTGGCCCAGCTCTTTAAACATTCTTTTCTTCTAAAATTACACAATTGATTAAAACTGTATCTTCAGTTACAGTATTTCCTCTTACCATTTTCCTTTTCCTCAATCCCTCTTTGTTTGGCTTAAAGCCTATTCCCTTTGTCATTATCACAGATTTTTTTACACCCCCTGGTATGGAGCCAATCATAGTAAAACCTGAACTATCAGAACCTCCTGTAATTTTTAATTTTACACCTTTCAACCCTAAAATTACGCCATCAAATTCATCTCCTATTTTCAAACCTATCAATGACCTAGCTTGCTGATCTTTTACAATATATACTTTAGATGTCCCATCTTTTGGATTAGATACATTAACTTTAAATTCAGGCATATTGAGTATTTTGTTAAAAAATCAATATATCTTTGTCGTTTTAAGGCATTTTTCCCAAAGATATTTTTTCAAGATAATTAATCTCTTCTTCTAAAAATTCACTTTTATATTTATTTAAAAGATATTTTGCATCCTCTCTGCTAATGTGAACATACAAAACATCACCCTCAAAAATATTTCTTCCTACATTAGCTTCTCCTTTAATGGATATAGCAACTGCCATACCTTTCTTTGCTTCATTAATTGGTTTACCTTGATCTTGTATTTGCATAACAGTTCCTACAATTTTGCCAGCTTTATTCATAAGAATATATCCAGGTTTAATTTTACCCAGCAATATTTCTACACCTACGATTGCAGGTTCACTTCTCCTAAAAACGTAACCTGGCAATATTCTTAACATTCCAGGATAAGGATATTTTTCAAAATCAGCCTTCTTTTCTTCTTCTTTTATTTTATTTACATACTCTTCATAAGATTCAATTAGCTTGTAAATGATCGGTTCTTTGATCAATTTTATACCCTTTTCAAGCATTTCTTTTTCAGCTTCGGGCAATACTTTTACATTGAAGGCGAGAATAACGCCATAAATCTTATTTATTTCTTTCGATATTGATGCTTCTAATACATCGCTCTTTGTAACAGGTCCAATATCTGCATATCTTACTGGAATTCCATAGGATTTTAAATATGAAGTTAGCGCTTCAAGAACTCCTAATGTATCTGTTTTAACAACTATACCTTCTTTATCTGATCTTATTTTTATAGAACCAACTTCTTCTTCTATCTTTTTAATTACATCTTTATAATTTTCTTCATATACTGAATAAATGGGAGATCCTGTTATAGCTTTTTCAAGGTTTTCAGCAACAATTTTTACTCCAGCAGCTGCAACAACCTCTTCTACACTCAAGAATTTATCTTCAGGAGCGCGCATTTCATCTAAAGGTTTAGGCATTAAGATGGCTTTTACTTTAGTGGTAATTATACCATCAGTACCAGCAAGAACTATCGTATCTCCCTTTTTAAGAATACCGTTGAATATTATAGAATCAACCGTCGTTCCTAGACCTACTTCTTGCTTTATTTCAAGTACAACACCGCTAGCAGGACCTTCAGTATAAGCCAATCTACTTTTTAGATAATTCTGACAGATACCACTTATCAAAAGTAGTAATTCAGAAATACCTATACCATATGTTGCACTCGTGGGTACAATTGGAACAGTCTTTGTAAAATCCCTTACTCTATCGAATCTTTCAGATTGAAAGCCTAATTTAGATAAATTACTAACCAGCTCATAAATTTTATAATCTAATCTTTCCTTCGTTCTTTCATCCTGTTCATTGAAAGATTCTAAAAATGAATACGTTTCTTTTGGCTTCCAACCTTCCAACCTGTCTAGCTTATTAAATGCTATTACAAAGGGTACATTTCTAGATTTTAAAATTTCTAAGCTTTCATATGTTTGCTTTTCCAATCCCTTTAATATATCTACGACTAAAATTGCCATGTCTGCAACAGAGCCACCTCTTCTTCTTAAATTAGCAAATACTTCATGACCGGGCGTATCGATGATAAGTATTCCAGGAATTTCAAGTTTGGCTTTAAACTTAACCATTAAATTCGATGAAAGCTTTTCAATAACTTGAACCGGTAAAAATGAAGCCCCAATATGCTGAGTCATACCACCTGCCTCTTTTAATTGAACAGCTGTACCTCTAATTTTATCCAATAACGTAGTCTTGCCTACATCAACATGACCCAAAACGGTTAAAATAGGTTGCCTAATTCTCATGAATAGAAGAAAATTGTTTTAAAAAGAAATTAAATTTATTTATTTTTGTTTAGCGTAAAAAGAAGCCCACTTAAATTTTATAGGATTTCGCCCCAAAATAGTCCTATTCTTTCTACATTTACTAGAACAAAAATAAAGAACGCTGCCGTCATTTTTCACAAATAGCATACCCTTACCCTTGGGAAACTTTTTCCCACAAAAACTGCAACTGTATTCTGTAACCATTACCTTGGAACCAACTTCTTTGCTTCTCTTTCAGTTTCTCTTAACATTAATATATCGCCAACTCTTACAGGACCCATAACATTCCTCGTCAATACTCTACCTTTATCCTTTCCTTCCAGTATTCTTACTCTCACTTGTGTAACTTCACCTCCTACGCCTGTTTTTCCGATTATTTGAACAACCTCTGCTGGTGTTGAGTCTTGAGAACTCATTATTTAATTATCATTCTTTCTTTTCAGCTTTAGCTTTACCTTTTTTAGGCTTTTCTTCCTTTTTTTGTTCTTCAACTTTTTCTGCTTGAGATGGTTGTTCCTTAGGGGCTAGCTTTGCCCTTAAATCTGAAAAGGCTGATACCAAATCATCATATAAAGATTTACCATCACCTACTTCAAGGACAGCAACTGAACTTGCTGAAACATTTATTCCTGCAACTTCTCCCAATTTTTTCTTATCAGGAACATAAAGATACGGTATGTTTTTTTCCTCACATATTAAAGGTAAATGTGCAACAATTTCTGGTGGATCAACATTTTCAGCAAGAACAACAAATTTTGCAAGACCCCTTTCCACAGATTTTGTAGTTTCATTTACACCTTTCTTTATTTTTCCAGTTTCTCTGCTAACTCTTACAAATTCATATATTTTTTCATGCAAATCCTGCGGCACTTCAAATCTAACATACATAGGTTTTTTAGACGTCATCTTTTAAATCCGTGATTATCTTTACTTTCTATTATATATTTAAATTTAACTAATATCAATTGTGAGTATAATAGAAAATGACCTTATCATCTTGGAATTCATCCAATTTTACAAAACCAAATCTTAAAAATTGAATTACTGTGCCAATTTTTATATTTTGAATTTCTTTTTCGACATATCCTTTAATAAACTTTTTGTCAAATACAAATGAAGGGCATTTAACAACAGCATCCAATTTAAATTCATCATAGACCCACTGAACAAAATTTAAAGATTTATTTCTTGCATAATCAACAGTTTGGTCATCAATAAACTCTGCAAAAGATTTTTCATCTTTACTATATATTTTTACATTTCCTAGCTCTATCAGCCTTATTTCATCTTTATAATCTGATTTAGAAATGTAAAGTTTAATAATACCATTCTTTGGAGTTAGTTTTAATTCATAGTATTCAGTTTTTGAAGGATGCAGTTGTCTTTTAACAATTATTTCTTTATCATGAATTAAGTTCAACTCTACAGGATCGCTTACAAAAAAATACCTATTTGCTATAGCATCTATTTTCTTACGATTTATTGCATAAATATTCTCTAAGCTTATTTTTGCTTCAACAGGCTTAATGCCAAGTTCTAGTATAACTTCTCTAATAGTATCAGGTAAGAAGCCACGCTTTCTAAAAGATAAAATTGTAGCTAAGTCAGGATCGCTATAGCCTTCATAAATTCCCTCTTTTATCATGGCATTTATCTTAGTTTTAGAAAGTACTATATTTTCAAAGTTTATTCTTCCATAATGGATTGATTCTGGTTCTTGCCAGTTCATATGCTTATAAATATAGCTTTGTTTTAGAGCATTTATCATGTGCTCCTTGGCTCTAAATACATGTGTTATACCCATCATATGGTCATCGACACTCACAGAGAAATTATATGTTGGCCAAAAACTTGGTTTATATCCTAAATAGCCCACTATTTTTTCCATTCTTGGATGCGGGAATAAGTTTGGATTGACATGCCTGAAGGCAATCCAGTCTCTCACACTGGGATTTGAATGCTTAATGTCTGTTTTTATTCTAAGAACAGGCGGATTTTTAAGATCCAAAAATTCTCCTCTTATACATTTCTCGAAATATTCAAGACTTTCTTCAGGACTTTGAATTCTATGCTCGCATGCTAACGCATTACTTCTAAAATTCTTTATTTTTTCTGAATCACAAAAGCAAATGTAAGCAAAGTTATTTTTTAACAATTCCTTTGCTATATCATAGTAAATCTTTAATCTATCAGATTGAATATATATTTCATCGGGATAAATAAAAAGCCACTCAAGGTCTTTAATAATATATTCATAATCTAATTTCTCTCCTTCGAATAGATGCAAAATAGGCTTTTTTGTTCTAGGATCTGTATCTTCAAATCTTAAAATGAATTTTCCGTTGTATTTTTTAGCGTATTCATAGGAAAGCAAAGCAGCTCTTATATTGCCTAAATGTAATGGTCCGTCTGGATTTGGTGCAAATCTTGTAACTATTTTACTATATTTTTCAGCATTAGGTAAGGGCGGTAACTCAAATTTTTTAAGTTCTATTTTTTCCTCTTTTAGTTCTTCTGGATATTTTGAAATTAAATAATTGTATTGTTCTTCTAAAGTCATCGAATTAACCTTAGAAACGATCTCATCGACCTTTGGTAAGTATTCCCTTATTCTAGCCTTTATATCAGGATATTTAAACAATACTTTCCGAATAACTGCTTGAGTTGCAGCTTTACCATTATGCTTATATGCATTAGATAAGGCTTTTTTAAATATATACTCCTCTAATTCTTTATCGTTTGCCATCAATAATTTCTCTCAACTAAAAATTCACCGAATGAACGTAGGAATTCTGCTAAGTCTTGTTTTAAGCCTTTTAAATGTTGATTAGCTAAATTTAAATAATAATTTGATTTTTTAATCGCAAATTCATCACAGCCCATATTTTTAAAAGAAGCGATTAACTGCCTAATTTCTTCTTCTCTCGCATTTGGATTTCCTAGAATAGAGAGTATCATTTTCCTCAATTCAGCATTACCTTTCTTCATTGCATAGATTACTATTAAGGTTTTTTTACCTTCTTTCAAATCATTTCCTACAGGCTTACCTGTTATTTTTTCATCTCCGAAGGTTCCTAGAATATCATCTTTTATTTGGAAAGCAATTCCAGCGTATCTAGCAAATTTCCTTATCTGCTCTATTTCTTTTTGCTTCGCATTGCCGATTATAGCTCCCATTACACAACTAGCTTCAAAAAGAGCTGAAGTTTTATTTTGAATCATCTTTATTGTTTTCCTATAATCAAATATGCTATTTTTCGCTAGATAAATATCAAGACCTTGCCCGATCGCAAGACTTTCTGTAGCTATAGATAATTCTTTATAACATTGAGTTATTCGAGATTTAGGAATAAAATTCTTCAAAAAATATAGTGATTTGAAGGCTAGAGCGAATAAAAGATCACCAGAAAGTATCGCGAAATCTAATCCATATGCTTCATGTACTGTTGGTTTCCCGTGCCTAAACTTATCTTTATCCATAATATCATCATGTATTAGACTAAAATTGTGAACAAGTTCAACAGATAATGCAGCTGGAAAAGATTTTTGGTTATCTAATCCGTAATAAGAAGAAATTTTGGATAAGACGTAAGGCCTTAACCTTTTTCCTCCGTTTATTAATATATGCAGAGAAGAATTTTTGAGAATTTGCGGTTCAATATTATTAAAGAAACTAACCAATTTTTCATTAAAAAATTTAGCATAATCCTTAATTTCGTTAATATTGATCGACATTTTTTTATTCAATTGCCTAATATATTTCTGTTCCTATATAATCTTCATTTCTTAATACTCTCATTAGCATATTATGATAGAAACCATTGATGAATATTGATTTTATTCCCATATTTGCAGCTTCATATGCAACTAATAATTTATTAACAACACCTCCAGTTACATCATCTCCTTTAGAAAAATTGGAAATAAGTCTTTTAACTTCCTCTTTACTAATTTTTTTAATTAATTTTGCATCATTATGCTTTTTAGGATCTTTATCATAAATACCCATTGTATCCATGCAAAAAACTATTTTTCTTGCTGAAATAATTTTAGCTAACTCTAAGCAAATCTGATCACCTGAGAGTATTCTACAACCTTTTTCTTCATCAAACACTACATCGCCATAGAGCAAAGGTATATATCCTTTATTTATTGCATCCAATATAGGTTTAGAATGAAATACGTTGATTTCATCCCCTTTAGTAGAAAAAATATCTATGGGCGAAATTTGTATAACAGGAACGCCATGATTTATCAAGGATTTTGCAACGATTAAATTTAGTCTTCTCATTTCCATTTCTAAAATCGATAAACCAATTTTGATTCTTGGCAATCCAATATGTATTGCATACTTTTTTGCAATGTAATGACCGAATGAGCCTCCTCCATGAACAATACATAAATTTAAATCGTTGCAAACACTTGATATTTGGCTTGATAAATTGTTAATGGTCTCTATTCTTTCCTTTAAAGGTTCGTCTTTTTTTGTTATAACAGATCCACCTAATTTTATAACAACAGATTCCACTCTATAGAATAAATGAAATAGTTATTTTTATTTCCATACTTAGAAATATAAATATTGAGCACAGCATTAGCACCTTCAAAAATAATAATTAGCGGTGAGCATTTTGTAGTTGAAGGAGCTCCCGCAATTGTGGCAGCAATAAATCTGTATGTAGAAGTAAGTGCAGAAGAAAGATATGATAATCATTTAAGAATTGAAACCGAGTATGAAGGAAAAAAATTTGTAATAAAAAGTACATTGAATGAGAAGATATTGGATACAGCAGGTGGAGAGAAGGCTAAAAAATTCCTAAGACCAGTTTTAAGGACTATCAGAAAAACATTTGAATTTATAGAAAAATCTGAGGGAATGAATGTTTATATTTATTCTAAAATACCTCCATCTTCAGGTTTAGGCTCTAGTGCTGCTGTTTTTGTAGCAACATCAGCTTCAGTTTGTAAAAGATTAACTGGCTTAATTGATAAAGAGATTGTTTGGAAAGCAGCCTTCGAAGGTGAAAGATTAGTTCACAAGGCACCTTCAGGTGTAGATATAACAATAAGCACTTATGGAGGAATGTTGCTTTATAGAAAAGGAGAAAAGCCTATCATGCTTCAAAAAAGCGGAAAAGCAATATTTTTAATTGCAACTGTTGGAAAAAGAGTGCCTACAGGTAAAATTGTGGAAAGAGTCCTTAAGTTAAAATCCGAATTTCCTTCAATAATAAATCCTATTTATATGTCAGCTAATTATTTACCAATTAAAATAGCTGAATTTTTAAGAAAAGATGACTTATACAATGCTGGTAGACTTATAAATATAAATCATGAACTTTTATCTGCCGTTGGTGTATCGACACCAAGATTAGATTTTTTTGTAAATCTTTCTAGAAGGAAAGGGGCTTATGGTTCCAAACTGACTGGTGCAGGAGGTGGTGGAGCATTTTTTGCCTTAGTAGATGATGAAAGAAAAACCAAAGTTTTTAACAGTTTAAGTAAAAGATTGAAAGATGTTTTTGAGGTTACTATAGTTGATGAGGGTGTAAATTGAACTTTATATCTTAACCAGTTCACTGTTAGCGTATTAGATTTTTAAAATCTATTAAAAATTAAACAAAATTAATTAAGCTTAAGAAAATAAAGCTAATAATAGGTCAGGTTAATTATTTTCTAAATATACCATTATAATTGAAAGATTAGTTGACTCTAAAGTAAAATCTAAATTTAGTTATCAGTATATAAGCATGCAGATAAATAACCTACTACACTGTCTTTAGGCCCATATGTATCGCCTGAAGTTGCATGAGCTAATATTGTTGATTTTTGACAACCTATTTTCTTTGCATAATGTAAAACTGTTGCCGTTGGACACGGTCCACACATTGATATGTTTTTATCTTCTATTACTTTCATTAAATAGGCTTCATCAATCTTCTTCACAGCATCAATTACATATTCATCTTTATTGTAAGTAATTTCAATGTTTTCATAATGGTTAAGATCTGTTGATGCGATTACAACAGAATTTGTTCCCTTCAAAACTTTAGCTAACGCACTACCCAATTCTCTAGCAACTTCTAATGTTTGTAACATTATACAGATAGGGACAAAGTCAAACCTATTGTAAATATATTGTAGGAAAGGTAATTGAACCTCTATAGAATGTTCATAAAGATGGGCCATGTAATCTGCAGTTAGCATTTTATATTCCTTCATAAGTTTATTTGCTATATCACTGTTTATTTTAACGCTTCCCAAAGGAGTTTCCCATTCGCCTTCTTTAATAATTGAGACTAGTGCTCCGTATCCTGTATGATTCGGCCCTATTATTACTACTGTTTCTGGTCTTTCATTTTCTGCAAGCAATTTATATGCATGAGCTGCTATTGGCCCGCTGTAAATATATCCTGCATGAGGAACTATAAAAGCAGGGTATTTTCCTTTATATTCTCTTGATAAAAAATTTGGCAGTCCTGGTCCAAGTTTATGTTTAAAGCACTCCTCAATTTGATTCTTAAGTGATTCAGGATTTTTCTCATAAAAGTATCCTGCTACAGCACTACTCCTTTTCATAAAGTATTAAGCAGTTTCTTCTATAAGTTCAGTTTCAAAGTCTTCAATTGAATATTTGAACCGATCTGAAGAAGTTAACAGACCTCTTTCTTTTAAGATTTGTCTTGCTAATAACCAATAAACAGTAGCTAGTGCTCTTCTACCCTTATTATTACAGGGTATAACTAAATCCACATTTGAGCAAGTATGTTCTGTATCACATAATGCAACAACAGGTATGCCAAGCTTGCTTGCTTCATTTACAGCTTGTGCATCGTGAAAAGGATCATTAACAAATATTAATTCTGCATGCTTATATTCCTCTAAAGAAGGATTCGTTAATGTCCCTGGGAGAAATCTTGAAGTTATAGCTACAGCGCCTATTATTTCAGCAAAAAGATTTGCTGGTTTGATTGCGTAAGGTCTTGAAGCTACAACTATTATATTACTTGGTTCATAGAATGACATAAATTTAGCAGCGATCCTAATTCTTTCATCAATACTTCTTATATCGATTATGTTAATTCCTTCAGGCTTTGTTTTGTAGATAAAATTTCTCATATATTTAGATTTAAATTTTGTGCCTAGAGGTAGAGCAGCCTGAATATAAATATCGCTTGGTGCTAAAATTAACTGTTCTTCCTTTTTGAAATCGAAGCTTGAAAAATCTGACATAATATAAAAATTATTTGGCTAAGCTACTTATATAATTATTTAATTTTGCCTTATAACCAAGATATTCTTCTATTCTTATTAGTTCATTAAGTTTGGCCATTCTTTCACCACCGATAGTACCTGTCTTTATCAAAGGAGAATCGAAAGCCGTTGCTAAATGAGATATAAAATTATCTTCCGTTTCTCCTGAACGATGTGAAACTACTATTTGAATGCTATTTTGCTTTGCAAACTCGATCGTCTCTATGATACGGGAAACAGTTCCTACTTGATTGGGTTTTATTATTATACCATTGGTCGCGTTAAAATCAATCCCTTTTCTTAACCTCTCCTTATTAGATGCATAAAGATCATCGCCCACTATAAGTAAATTCTTAAAATCTTTCCTCAAGTTTGCAAAATCTTCAAATGAGTCTTCTTCAAAAGGGTCCTCGATATATGTGATCTCAAATTCTTCTATTAAGTTACACACATACTTATAATGCTGATCTTTATTCAAATTCATTCTTTCAAGCTTATAGTTATATGTTTTATTTTGTTTATCATAAAAAGTAGAAGCTGCAAAGTCTAGTCCAATAATGAACTCAAATCCCTTTTCATTTTTAACCTGCAAAATTGCCTTCCTTACAACTTCTAAAGCTTTTCTATTTCCTACTCTAGTTATCCAAGCACCTTCATCATTTTTTCCCCCGCTAAAATACATATCCTCTTTACTTAGAATTTGAAAACATTTTTTATGTACAAGCACATTAGCCTCGATTGCCTGTTTTAAATTTTCTGCATTTTTACATGCAACCAGTATTTCTTGTATATCGATAGATAATCCCCTTGCATGCTTACCTCCTCCTACGACATTTCCCAAAGGAATTGGTAAAAGATAATTTATTTTATTTTTAATTACCTCAAAAACTTGCTTTTCAATTAAAGATGAATAGGCTTTAAGATTTGCCATCGAAACAGAAAGTATATTGACTGCACCATAATTTGAAAGATTATTAGTTCCATCTATTTCTATTAAGTTTCTATCAATTTCTTCCTGATTAGCTGTATCTTTACCTATTAATTTGTTTTTAGCAATTTCATTGAAAAGTTTAACCTTTTCTTCGAAATTTCCTTCAGGTACATTCCTTACCTCATATGAACCTGTACTCATTCCTGAAGGACATGATGCTATTCCTTTACTTTTTTTTGTAAAAATTGTAGATTCTACAGTTTTATCTCCCCTGCTATCAAATATTATTCTCTGCTTTAAATCGATAATATCAGAAACTTTCATAAATCATAGAAACTTTCTTTTTCTTCCCCTTCTACCTTTTGTAACTTGCTGTTGCTCGGCCTCTTCTTTAGGAAATTCAGAAACTTGTATTTTTTCTTCAGCTTTAACAAATTGCAAATATTCATCAGCATACTCAAAAGCTGAAATAAACATTCTTCTACAACAATACCTTTTAATTCCTAAACTATTTAGAACCTCATCCGGTTTTTCTCCACCTTCAACTCTTCTTTTATATTCATCCCAATGTCTAGAAATTGGTGCCCCGCAAGTGAAACATCTTACTGGAATAAGCATATTAAATCACCTATAAGATTTCTGCCTTTTAGCTCTAGCCTTTTTACCTCTTGGTTTTTTAGGCTCCACTTCTCGTGGATCATGCTTTAATAAAGCTCTATTATAATCAAGATAAGCTTTCTTTAATTCTTCGTTCTTCGTAAACTCAATCAATGCTTTAGCTATGGCCATTCTTGCAGATTGACTTTGACCCATAAAACCTCCTCCTTTAACATTAACATATATATCTATCTTATCCCTTAAATCTTCACTTAAAAATTCTAAAGGTTCTTGAATAGTATATCTTGCTATCCAAGGTTCTATAAGCTCTAAAGGCTTTCCATTTATTAACACACGACCATGTCCCGGATATTTAAGATAAGCTCTTGCTATTGCAGTTTTTCTTTTACCTGTAGCGATTATGACCTGTGACATTATGATTCCCAACCTAAAATTTTACATATATCACCTAAATAAATATATGCGTGACCCAATTTTGTAGCATCTGCTTCCTCGAAACTTAGAACTTGAGTACTTTTTGGAATATCTATCTTACCAATGTAAACTTTTAATTTTTTATAAGCTTCTCTTCCCTTAGGCTTTTTATATGGCAACATTCCTCGAATTGCTCTTCTGAGAATTTGGTCAGGAGATTTTGGATTTTTATGCGTAATCTTCTCAGGATTTTTTATTGTCCTTCTTGCTAATTTTTTTCTAAACCTTTCTATTACTCTACTCTTATCACCAGAAATAACCGCTTTTTCAGCATTAAAAATATATACTTTTGAGCCATCTAGCAAAAACTTAGCTACTTTAGAAGCAAGTCTACCCATTATTTGATTAGTAGCATCTACATAAATTATTTGATTTCTACTGCTCATGTTAAAACTTTAACATTACTACCCTTAGGATTTAAACTAATTAATTCTTCAAAAGATAAACATTTACCTTTTGCTTCTTCAATTTTTCTCTTTGCTGAATTAGAAAAAGAAAGTGCTGCGACATTAACTGCATGATCCAAAATTCCAAAACCAAGCACTTTGCCAGGTACGACAACGAATTCGTTTTCTTTTGTTAATTTATTGATTTTACCTACATTTACTTTAATCCTTCCTCTTTTCCTTATACTTAATTTTTCTCCTACAAGTTTCCATATTGGACTTCCGAATTTCCTATAGGATTTGAATAAGAATCTTATTTCTTTTCTAATAATTGGATTAGTTGGTCCTGTTGGCTTTATCATCTTTCAATTCATTAAGTTTTTTATTTATATTTTCATAAGTATTTAAAATTACTTCGATACCCTTTAGCAGAATTTTTTCAGGCAAATCTACACCGGTTGATTCGAACGAAAAAATGAAACTTTTCTCATCCTCTAATTGCTTATAAGTGCAAACAGAAACAGGCTGAAAACGTGCATGTTCAGAACCAGTCTTAACTCTTGCTATAGCCTCAAAAGAAACTTTTTGTCCTTTAGCTAATTTCACTATTGGAATGGTTTCATAAGCTGGTTTTATATTGGGATCTGATGGAATAAGATCTTTCGAATAAACAACTAAGTCTCCTTCTTTAGCTTCAACTTCACATTTAAAATATGCAGTTGTGTCTTCCTTTGTATTTAACATATCATATCTTATAGGAATCAAACCGAGGCGATGTGCTAACATTTCATCAAACATTATTGATGAATTTTCTATTATTATTACATCATCTATTGCTAAAGTTGGTATTCTAGATATCATAACTCTTCGTAAAAGATTAACAAATTGAGGAGATACATCACTAACCTTAAAGCTCAGCGATAAATCGTTTTTTTCCAACATTTCTACTTTTAATGTCATAATTAAGTTACTTGATATTTTATTAATAAAACTAATCTACTATATAATATTTAATAAATGAATGAAGAAGAGAGAAAACTTTATCTTAAGGCAGGAAAAGCTGCTGCTAATGCTTTAAAAATCGTCAAAGAAAAAATTCAAGTTGGAATGAGTTTAAATGAAATATGTGAAATTGCAGAAAAGGAAATATTGAATAACGGTGCTCAATTAGCTTTTCCTTGCAATGTTTCTATAAATAATATAGCAGCGCATAATACAGCAGACTTTGAAGTTATTGAGTATATCCCTGCAAATTCTGTAGTTAAAATAGATGTAGGTGCCAGTTGTGATGGATATTTAGCTGATACAGCAACAACGATTTGTTTCAATAGAAATTTTGAAAAAATGGATGAGATAGCAAAAAAAGCTTTAAAACATGCTATTGATTCGATTAGACCTGGAATGAAAACTTCAGAAATCGGTAAAATAATATATTCTTACGCGAAGGCTAACGGATTTAAAGTAATAAAGAACTTATCAGGACATTCCATGAAAAGAAATCTATTGCATGCAGGTAAGTCTATACCTAACTTTGATGATGCGTCGCAAGAAAAAATTGAAAAAAATGAAGTTTATGCTATAGAGCCATTCTTAACGAATGGTTATGGAATGGTGGAAGATAGCGATTTGATTAGGATTTATTCCTTAAAGGCTCCACCAAAAGTTAAAGGCCTTAAAAATTCAGATTTCATTTATAAAATCTGGAAAGAAAGACTATATTTACCTTTTTGTTTAAGATGGTACAAAGGAAGAGTCGACTTAAAGGAGTTAATGAAAGATTTTGAAATACTTCTAAATAAAAATGAATTGATAGGTTATAATGTTTTGGTTGAATATGGTAATGGTATTGTTGTTCAAGAGGAACATACAATAATAATTGATAACGATGACGTTATAGTAACAACCTATATAGAATAATTTTTATTTCTTTAGCTAATATATAAATTAAAAATATTTTTATATTTCAATATAAGATGAAAATTTACGGAAAGGAAATTAAGGATTATGTAAATGATTTGATAAATGAAATTAGGAAAGTAGTTGATGATAAAATTGTTGTAGCTGCAATATCTGGTGGAGTAGATAGCGCTGTTGCTTCTTATTTATGTTGGTTAGCTATAGGAAGCAACTTAAAGCCTGTAATAATTGACACAGGATTTATGAGGGAAGGAGAAATTGATGATACAGTAAAAAGATTTGAAGAAATAGGCATGCATGTTGAAGTTATCGATGCTTCATCCTTATTTTACGAGGCTTTAAAAAACAAAAAAGATGCAGAAGAAAAAAGGAAAATTTTCAGAGAAAAATTCTATGAAGTATTATCTGAAGCGGTAAAAAATTATAATGCGAGTTATTTGGTTCAAGGAACAATAGCTCCAGACTGGATTGAAACTAAAGGAGGAATAAAAACTCAACATAATGTATTAGTTCAAATAGGAATAGATCCAGAAAAAAAATTTGGCTTTAATTTAATTGAGCCAATTGCTAATTTGTATAAAGATCAAGTTAGGAAAGTAGCTGAATACATTGGAATCCCAAAAGAAATTATTAATAGGCAACCATTTCCAGGACCTGGATTGTTAATAAGATGTGTAGGCGAATTTGAATTGGAAAAACTAAAAGCCTTGAAAAATGTTACATTCTTATGTGAAAAATACCTTCAATCGATTAATGCTTCACAGGCTTTTTTAGCTATCTTTAAGAAGCCTAGAATGGCTACATCGAACAAAATTGTTGAGTTTTTAAAAGAAACAAAAAGAATAATAGGAATAGGTGGAAGAGGTTTTAAAACTTATGAGTTTTATGAACTTGCTACAGGAGTTAAAGGAGATGCTCGAGCTTATGGAAAATTATTAGGATTATATTATAAAGAATATGATGCATTTCTTAAACACAAAGACGAAATAATTCAAGAGTTTTCAAGAATTTTGCCAGATTATACAAGATTATTGATAATGATTTCAGATCCAAGACCTGCTGGAAAATATGCTATAGCATTGAGAGCTGTCGTAACAAAAGATTTTATGACGGCAAGTGTGCCTGATTTGGATATGGAATTAGCTCAAAAAATTGTCGATGAAATTTTAAAGGATATAAGAATTACACATGTGTATTATGATATAACTCCTAAACCGCCTGCAACAATTGAATATGAATAGAAAAAAGGTATTGATTTTAGGTCCAGGAGGACAATATAATCATTTAATATATAGGAAAATTAGCGAATTAGGGCATGAAAGCTATTTGCAAGATTTTAATTCAGATTTTTCAATTAATTTTGACGCATTCATAATCGGTGGAGGACCAGCAAGATTGAGCAAAAATAGCTACGAAGTTAAAAGAATTAAAGAATTAGTTTATCAATCTTCAAAACCCATATTAGGAATTTGCCTAGGATTTCAAATTCTTAGCTTAATTTATGGTGGAGAATTAACAAGTTCAAAGCCAAGCTTTGGTCCTCAAAAGATTTTTATTGAAAAATATGATGCATTGCTCAATAATATACCTAATTCTTTTGTAGCATGGGAAAGTCATAATGATACGTTAACAAAGTTACCTGAAGATTTCGAAGTCCTTGCATATTCTAAACTGAATGCTACAAAGATTGTAGAAATTATAAAGCATAAAAGCAAATTAATATATGGTGTACAGTTCCATCCTGAAGTAGATCATACCGAATTTGGCAAAGAAATCCTAAACAATTTCGTAAATTTAAATGAGTGAAAAACCAATTATAATTGTTGATTTTAGAGAAAGAACTTCTAAAATTCCTGAATTAATTGTGAAAAAAGGAGCCAGTGTAAAATTTAACCAATTAACATTAGGTGATTACATAATATCTGAAAGAATTGCTGTAGAAAGAAAAACCGCACATGATTTCATCAAATCAATATACGATAGCCGATTGTTCGAACAGTTAAAAAATTTATCTGATAATTATGAAATTCCTATTTTAATAGTTGAAGGCAACATGGAAGAAGTTTTATTTGAAGTTCAAAATCCCAACATTATTAGAGGCGCACTTGTATCTATGGCAATTTCATATAATGCTAAAATATTTTACTCAGAAAATGAAAATGAAACTGCCGATTATTTAGTCATCATTGCACGACAAGAAAATAAAAAAAGAACTATAGGTGAACCTATAATAAAGAGAAAACCAAAGGTGTATGAAAATGATAAGTGGGTATTCTACATTGTACAAAGTTTTCCCTACATAGGACCTAAAAATGCAAAGTTGCTTTTACAAAACTTTCATAGTATAAAAAACATAGCCAATGCCAATTTTATGGAATTAGCTAGAGTAATAGGAAAAGCTAAAGCTAAAAAGATTTATGAAATAATAAATTTCGAAATCAAGTAGTTACTTTGTCTCTCCTGGGAACAATAAGTCAGAAGCCTTAGCAAAAGCTGTTATTGACACTCTTTTAACTTTAGCCAATGTTTGTAATTCTTTTATATTTCTTGCTCCAGCATAACCCATAGCAGCCTTTAATCCTGCTGCCAATTCTTGAATTACGTTAGTTGCCTCCCCTTTGTATGGAAGCCAAGCTTCTGTTCCTTCAGCTATCTCTTTAGATAACTTTGCATATCTATCGACAGCCAATCTCTTTTGTCTGGCACTTACGCTTCCCATACCTCTATGCAACTTGTAGTATCTTCCGCCCAATATCATCATAGGTGCAGGACTTTCTTTACACCCAGCAAAAAGATAACCCATCATCGCACATGACGCCCCAAATGCAATTGAAATTGCAATATCACCTGCATTTCTTATCCCCCCATCAGCAATAATAGGTATGTCAATACCCAATTCATCTAAAGCTTCTTTAGCTTGAGCAACAGCATATAATGTTGGTGAACCTGTTCTGGTTATTTGCGTTGTAGTGCATACTGAACCGCTGCCTATACCCACTCTCAAACCTGCAACTTTTTCGAGCTTACTCAATGAATCAAGGACACCTTCTTTTGAACCTAAGTTACCTATAACAACATCGCATTGGACGTTCTCAATTATTTTTCTTGTAGAAGTAATCACATTTTGGTTATGGAAATGTGAAACATCTGTTACTAAAGCATCCACATATTTTGAAAGCTTAATAGCTCTTTCTAAATCAAAAGGCGAAATAGCCGCAGCAACTCGCAATCTTCCAAACTCATCTCTTACTGCATCTTTATACTTTCCTCTTAAACTGACATCTTTATATGTTATCAACCCTACTAGCCTATTTTGAGCATCAACAACAGGAAGCTTTTCAATTCTGTACTTTTTCATTAGTTCTATTGATGTCTCAGGAGTGATTTTTTCGTCAGCAACGATTACATCTTTAGTCATTGCATCTCTAACTTTAATTTCAGGTGACGCAAACCTAACATCTCGCCCAGTAATAATACCCAAAAGCCTGTTATTTTCATCTACAACCGGTAAGCCAGAAATTCCATGTTCCTGCATTTGCTTAGCAGCTTCGCCTACAGTAGCTTCGGGATGGATTACAACTACATCCCTAATTATAAAAGATTCCGCTCTTTTAACTCTCTTAACTTGTTCAATTTGCTCTTCGATTGTACAATTTCTGTGAATTACTCCTATTCCGCCATTTCTAGCTAATGTAATAGCCATTTCAGCTTCTGTAACAGTATCCATTGGAGAAGAAATAAACGGTACATTAAGAGTTATGTTAGTAGAGAATTTTGTTACTAAAGAAATTTCAGAAGGCTCAATGTCAATGTATGAAGGTAATAATATAAAATCATCAAAATTGAATGCGTAATTATTTTCTACACCTAAATCCTTAAGTCTTACCATATAGTATTTTAAATTAGCCTTTATTTAATTTTTATCAAAGCTGTTCTAGTATGCTATCGACCAAGGTATCTTTCATCAGTGCTTTTATAATTATGACAAATTGACCCTGTTCAGTGAATTTAGGCATGTTTTCTTGTTTTATCAAGTTATTTTTTATTATGTCAAAAATGTATGTACCGCTTTCTATATCAAATTTTGTATAATGAATTGCAGGAACTTCTGCAATTGCTTCATAAAAATAAACGATACCTTTATATTTATTTAATGTGTAGAATGGCTGGAGCGAATACTCTGAAATTAAAGAAAAAATTAAATCATATATATTTTTATATTGTATCAATGTAATATCCATAGGATTTTTATTCAATCCAACTTATTTATAATTAATTATGAGCGTAAAAAGGAAGTATTTATTGGCACTTAAGGAAATAGAAAAAATAAAAAATGAAAGTAAAGATCCAATTGTTCTAAGTAAGAATGTTCTTGATTATTTAAGAAAAAATTTTCAAAAGTACAATTGGGTTGGAATTTATGTATTGCATGGAAACGTTTTAAAATTGTTAGAATTCAGCGGTGATAGAGAAACGGAGCATAAAATAATACCCGTTGATAAGGGTTTATGCGGAATGAGCGTTAGAGAAAAAAGGATAGTGAATGTTCCTGATGTAAGTGCAAGTTCTGAATATTTACAATGCTTTCTAGAAACGAAATCGGAATTGGTTGTTCCAATGTTCTTCAATAACCAAGTTATTGGTGAGATCGATATTGATAGTTATGATAAAAACGCTTTTAATTCGAATGACGAATGGTTTATATCTAAGGTATGCGAAATTATTGCACCATCTATAGACAGTTATCTTGAGAATTACATTAAAGTATAATAATACATACTTTTGGAGAGAAAATTAATAATATAATGTTTTGTTTTATTGAATAAAAATGAGCGATGAAATAAACGAGAAAAGGAGGACATTTGTAAAAGGTTTATTAGGATTATCCATATTATCTGCAATTGCAGGAGTTGGAACAATCAGTGCGTATATTGGTACAAGTCCTCCTGGTACTAAATTACAATACCCAAGAGTTAAAGTAGCTAATATAAATGAGTTAATTTCTCTTCAACAGAAGGGTTTGCCAGCTGTCATACCCTTTTGCTATCCTTTAACGTCTGAACCTAATATTTTAGTTAAAATTGGCAAACCTGTAAAAGACGGTGTAGGTCCTGATCAAGATATAGTTGCATTCAGTAGAGTATGTCAACATTTAGGATGCACAATAGCATGCTTACCTAATTACCCGTCAGATAAATGTAACAGTGGTTATTATGTTGAAATAGGACCTCCCTATGCTCCAGAAAAATTTAACAATGTTATGTTTTGTCCATGCCATGGAAGTGTATATGACTTAACAGATGATGCAAAAGTTGTTTCAGGTCCTGCACCAAGGCCAGTTCCAAGGGTATTATTAGAATATGATAATACAACAGGAGATATATATGCAGTTGGGATGGTAGGACCTGTAATTCTAGGCAGAGGACCCCCAGGCTTGACAGGCACAAATCTAACAGAAAACTTGATACCAGGAATGTTTGGTGGAACGGTTGTAGATTCAAATACTGTTAGAAATTGTGGAAGTACATAAAATGTCTAACATAATTTCAAAAATAGCAGATTGGCTGGATGAAAGGATTGGGTTAACAAAAAATTGGCTTAGACCAATACCTGAATATGGATTTAACTTCACTTATTGGTTTGGAGCTATAGCTTTCATTAATTTCCTAATCTTAGTTGTTACAGGTATATTATTAGCGTTTTACTATACTCCTTCAGCACAACCGAATCCTGAAGGAATTCCATTAGCATATGCAAGTACAAAATACATCGATACACAAGTGCCATTGGGCTGGTTGTTAAGAACACTACACTTATATGCTGCATATGGTATGATTATATCTGCTTTCTTACACTTAGTTAGAAATTATATAACTGGTGCGTATAAAAGACCAAGGGAATTGATGTGGGTTGTTGGGCTTCTAATGGGATTTGCAATGCTCGGAAGTGCGTTTACAGGTTATTTACTTCCTTATAATCAAATATCATTCTATGCAACAGTTGTTGGCTATAACTTGGCTCTGAGCATTCCTGGAGTAGGTACATTTTTAGGATACTTGATTGCAGGTTCTGGTACGCAGGATATTGTACAAAGATTCTTTTTATTACATATTTATCTTATGCCAGGCATACTTCTCATCCTTCTTGGAATTAAGCTTTATATGTTTGAAAATCATGGCCTTCATGATCCTATGAGAGATGTCAAAAAAAGTTTTATAAAGCTCTATAATTGGTTCCCTAGAGGTGTATATTTTGTTGGAGTTCTATTTTTAATTGACTTGTCCATATTACTAATTTTTGCTTCATTATTCCCCAACGATTTAGGAGCTCCTTATAATCCTAATAATCCACCAGTAGTAGAGATATTGCCAGAATGGTACTTTTATTGGGTTTATGAACTTATAAGAGTACAATATCCTACATCATTACTTTCATGGCTATCAAGTTTAGGAATTGCAAACCCAGCTGCAGTCTTTCCATTGATATTGGTATTTATAGCTGTATTATATTTATTCTTCTTACCTGCAATAGACAGAGGTAAAGAAGTTCATCCTAAAAGAAGATTCTGGACAATCGTCATAGGTGCAGTAATGTTTGGAGAAGTTATCATGCTTTCATTCATTCCTTGGCTTTTCCAAAATGGATTTATTACATTAGATACGATGGCTAATTTGGTTGTTATGGTTGTTAGCCTATTATTGGTCGATATACTCATGATAGGTATAGTTACTATAATTTTTGCGTATAAAAAATGGCTATAGTAAAATTAATTTTATTTCTGAGCTTTTTACAAGTATTATTAACAATTGCATTTTATAACATGGTTAACTATGGCATAAAGGTCTTTACTGGATTAGCTAATTTAAGCAACATAATCATGCTCACATTTTTGTCCGCTATAGTAATATTTTTATCGCTAATTTTACTAAGCATAATATATAAGATAAACTCGGTGAAAAAAAATGAATAAAACGTATTCAACAATCATAATAGGAATTTTATTCGTTATTCAGTTAATTCTTGTAGTAAGCATTTACAGTCAAAATATGATTAGCTGGGAAGGTCAAAGTAGAGTTGGAATATTTGTTGCTTCGATTTTATTGATTCTAGCAATTCAACTAATATTATACGATAAAAGCTATGGATTTGGTAAGGATAAGTATATAGAAAAGAAAGTAGAAGAAGAACATTAGTGAAAATTAGCATTATTCTTAATTCTTTTAAAAGTAAAGAAAAATTTCTACTTGCTCTTTCTTACGCTTTATTAATATCGAAGACATTTCAACATGAAGTCTATTTAATATTAATAGATGAAGCCGTAAAATATGCAGATAAAGATTTAGTTGAAAAAATATTGATTCAAGAAGAATTAAAGGAAGCGATATATTTCCAAACAGGTGTTAATATTAACTACATAAAAAATGCAAAGGAATTATTAAATTACTTAAAGAACAATTTTAAATTCTATTCTAAGGTTTGCAACACATCATCAATTTTACATAAAGTATCTGATAGAATAGGAGATAATAGTAAAATATCAGAAACATTCGAATTAACAACGATCTATGATGTATATCAAACTATAATCTTATCAAACGAATGCATTTATTTATAAAAAAAATTTTACACAATGTTAAATGTATTATGGTTTTCTATAATATCAAATGTTCATAAATAAGATTAGAGATTATCTAATTCTCTATAAGTTTAGAGTATGGACCTTACTAATATATGCTGGCATTCTTTCTTATTTAATAGCCATCAAGTATGGCTATTCTTTTGATTCTATAAAGCTTCTGTCTTTGTTTTTTGCTGGTACTTTTAGCATTATGGGTAATGGAGCAGTCAATGAATATTTAGAAATAGAATATGATAAACTTATGATAAGAACGAAAAATCGTCCATTAGTTACAGGATCAATTTCTCCGAAATTTGCTCTATATTCGGGTATAATACTCCTAATAATGTCAATTATGATTTCGTTTTTCTTGATAAATATCTTGACAACATTCTTTATTGTTCTGGCCACAATAATTTATTTTGTCTATACAAAATATCTTAAGAGAACGACATGGACAAACGTTCTTGTTGGGGGCTTTGCTGGAAGCTGCACTGCATGGGCTGGGTGGTCGGCAGCTACAAATAACTTGAATATGATGGGATTTTTACTTGGATTGCTTATTTATTTCTGGACGAATCCTCACTTCTGGGCATTAGCTTTAAGGTTGAAAGATGACTATAACAGTGCAGGGTATAAAATGTTAACAAGTATGCTTAATGAGAAAAGCGCAGCTAGAGTTATTGCAATTTCCTCATTACCATTACCTTTAGTTACTTTGTTAATAGCTTATTTTGGAAAATTAAGCCTAATTTTCTGGGCTTTTAGCATTATATTAAATTTTGCTTTTATTTTGTTCACAATTTTTATTTATATCAAACCAACAAGGGGAAACAGTTGGCTTCTGTTCAAATTCTCTACTCCTTGGCTCGCAATTATTTTCTTGTTAATACTTCTTGATTTAAGTAAATATTCGATATATTATTTATTTACAGTATAATAAGCTCTTTTATAAAATATTAAAGGTAAAGCTTCTTTGCCCAAGAAATAATCTATTACTTTACCGATAAAAATTTCATGATCTCCACCATCATATCTATTAAAATTCTCACATATTATGTATCCAATGCAACCCTTTATTAGAGGACAACAATCCTTTACTTCATATTCAATACCTTCAAACCTTCTATCCTCAATAGTTGGATCTGCAAATCTAATGGATAACGCTGCCTGATCGTTAGCAAGCATATTTATGCAAAAATACTTAGATCTGGATAAAATATCATGAGATTTCTTACCCTTTTTTATACATATGAGAATCAATAAAGGATCCAAAGATAAAGATGTAAAAGAATTTACTGTTAGTCCATAAGGCTTATCATTATCAAAAGTTGTAACTATAGTAACTCCTGTGGGATAAATCGACATAAACTCTCTGAAATCCATTTAAAAAGGCCTTTGTTTATAATATGAAGGATCTTTTACTCCTGCGTCTTTAAATGCCAATGCTCTTCTTCTACAATTACTACACCAACCACAATGTATGGGAATTTTTTCTCCATCTTTTTCAATAAACCCTAGATTGCCTCTATAACAGCTATATGTATATTGCCAAGGGACGCCCAGCTGTTGACCTAATTTAACAACCTGATCTTTATCGTAATAAATTAAAGGTGCATATATTTTATATCCGCCATAATGAGTCACATAATCAACAATTTCATTCATTTTATTTATAAAATCAGGTGTGTTATCCTTCATTGCGATTGGAGTTTCTCTTCTTATTCCAATATAGACATCATATTTTACTTTGTTTGTTATATCAAACGATTCGGCATGTGCTAATCCAATTAGTATTAACAAGGCATTTCTGCAAGGATCCCACCATCTAAGAATTCTTTCTTTAGCCTTTTCAGGATTCCAAAGATCTTCAAGCTTTGTTTCAGGTATCTCAGCATCTTTTTTTGTTAAAAGCGAAGTACTTATTTGTCCTAACCATGTTATATCTATCGTTTTAAGCTTTACATTCAAAATATCACAAATTTTATTTATACAGTATAATTCCTCGTTGTATGTCCTTTGTCCATAGTTACAAAAAATAACTAAAGTGTCTTTTGGCTTGAATGAATGTTTAACGTAATATAAAGCAGTAACGCTATCGACGCCTCCGCTTACTAGGCATACAGCTCCTCTGTTATCTACCATGCTTTTGATTAATAATTGCTTATAATATTATAATAACCTAAAATCTTCTTTCACAGTATTTAAAACAATATGTGTATTAGTTCTCTCAACATAATTAAGAGATAATAACGTTTTTACAAAATTACTAAGCTCTTTTCTATTTCTGAATTTAGCAACCACTACAGCATCGTAATCGCCTGTAACATCGTAAACTAGGCACGTATTGGGTAATTTAGCAATTTCATTTTCAACTTCCAACAGTTTCCCCTGCGAGACTTTTATGTCTATTACTGCTATAAGTTCATAACCCAACCTTTCATGATCGAGTAAAGCGGTGTAACCAGTTATTATACCTTCTTTTTCTAACTTTTGTATTCTATTTATTACTGTTCCAACTGATACATCAAGCTTCTCTGCAATCTGTCTTGAGGATAATCTACCGTTTTCCAAAAGAGTCTTTATAATTTTGGTATCTAACTCATCTAGTGTCTTTTTCCTCCTCATAATAAGCTTTTTGCTATTGAAAATGCTAATCTCGGGTGCGATAGAAGCTTTAAAGCTACACGTTTAATATCAAGACCGTTTGCCAAATCTAATATGTCTTGATCAGAAAGTACGTCTGCAAGTTCATCTAGCATTTCATCGGGTAGAGATTCTAATACGCGCATTACTTTAAGACTTTTTCTTATTCTTGAACCCCAATATTCATCATACTTTATTCTAAATTCCATTAATCTTTGTTTACTATTGTTATTCTCTAAGGCAGCTTTAGCAGCTACTTCTCCCGCTATAAGTCCTGCTGCTACTGAAGAATGAATGCCTGCACCTGTTAATGGAATAACCGTTCCTGCAGGATCGCCAATTATTATAGCTCCATCTACAATATTTTCTTCAATAAGTCCTCCAATTGGAACAGGAGCGCCTCTATAATCTATAACTTCAGCTCCACCTAATTCATGCTTAAAATCGTTAATAAATTTATCCAAGAATATTTTAGCTGGAGCTCCTCGAACCCCCACGCCTACTTCAGCCATTTTTTCGTTCTTAGGAAATATCCAAGCATATCCTTTAGGAGCCCATTTATTTGCTACGTAAAATCTCACTGCATCAACATCTCTAAAGTTTTTTCCTACCATAATATATTGAACGGTAGGTATAGGTTCTGGTTTTTCATTTATGCCCAATGATTTGGCAGTTACGGAAGCGTATCCATCAGCACCAATAACAACTTTAGCAAGATACTCTCCATGAACTGTTTTAACTTTCATAAGCTTTTCATTTTGATCATAATTAACTTCTTTTACCTCCTCTCTTACCTTTACATTACATCCATAATCTACTGCATGAATCACCAATTCTTGAATAAACCTAGATTTATTTATCAAATAACCTTTATCTTTTATATCTATTCTTTTCAATGAAGGAGAATAAACCTGAGCATAAGCTACATTAACTATTATATCACTTTTTGGAGAAATTCCTGCTGTTTCCAAAGCTTTTGAACCGACAGCTTCTCCACAAGGCTTGTTAGCTTGTATTGTAGGATATTTCTCTAAAATTAAAGTTTTTGCTCCATTTTTCGCTGCAGATTTAGCTGCAGCCGCCCCTGCAGGACCAGCTCCAACAATTATTACATCATATAAATTGCTCATTTTTAGTATTTTACAACTGATTATGTAAATAAAAACTTATCTGAAAAAATTTTTAATTATTTATTGTGATTCTTTAATTTTTTTAATTAAATACCTATCAATTATTGCAGTTAAGCCATATTTACTAAAAGCTTCTAACTCTGCCTTTTGTTTGTATTTCTCAAAAAATTCAATTTGGCTTGACCAGAATCTATCTTCGTATCTAGGATCTCTTTTCATCGTCTCAAGCCTATGCAGGTCTAGTTCATTTAAAGGTATTGAAGGAAGATTGTATTTTTTAATATCCGTTGCATATATTCCCAGCCATTTAGCTTCAGGAGTTGCAAGCTCTGGTATATGTGCAGCTATGGCTGATCCTGAAATAATGACCCTAGCAATATGCATTCCCCAAGGATCTGCGTCTGTCAAAACATAAACAGGCAAACCTAATTCTTTATTTAATCTTTTAATTAGCATTCTTGTAAATCTAGGTGCTTGTCCTCCTGTATCGATTAATATCGCATTTAGCTTTTTGTACACTTGCTCTTCTACAAACCTCCTAAATATAGCTCCTTTTTCAATTGCAATTACAATTTTGGCATTACATTCAACAAATTTCACTGTAGCTAAAGATAAGCCTATGTTTTTACCATCAGGATCAGTTGTCAATTTTACTCTTTGTCCTCGATGGGTAGGAGGACTCATATATTCAACTGTCAAATCTCCGAATATTGAACTTTTTTCCTCAGGTATTATGTTAAAATTTTCTCTTGGACACCCTAGAATTGTTTCAAGTTCAACCACTAATTTATCAGATTCATCCTGCTCTTCAAATTTTATTTTTATATCATTAAAAGAATTATAATAAAGATCCCTTAGACTACAAGACCTGTCCTTTAAAAGTAAATTTTCTTTAGCAAAGTAAGCTATCCATAATAGTTGTGAAAATATTTTAGCTTGTCTTACATTGGAGGATTTTCTTATTACAAATTTATCTCCAAGCTTTACTATTTTCTGCTTATTATCGTATATTACATTTGTAACAGACCTTAATGGTAACTTAATTATAGGAAATTCTTGATTTTGAACATACTTCAATACTTCTTTTCCAATAAGAGTTAATCTATCTACAACTTTTTCCTTCTCCATTTTATCTTTCCACCTGAATTGAAGCGAACTCCAATTCTTCTTGAGAAAGTTTCTTCTTAAAATTTTCTATGTAATTCTTTATTATATTATCATCTATCTCAGCTAGTTTTCCAGCAAAAATGGAAATCTTTTCTATATATTCGCTCAAGTATCTTTTCCTGACCTTTTGATATTCCATAAATTTTTTCTTATTAAGATAGGCGCTCAAATTCCTTGCATTCCTTCTAATAGATAGTTCAATTTCTTTGTAAATTTCAGGCTGATTCGCAATGTATTCTTTACCTAAAGTTTTATAAGGTATCTTAGTGGAACATATATGAACAAAAAAGGCTATAGGCTCCTGATAAATGTTAATCTTGTATGCATTCCAATTTATATCCTTTATCACTTTCATCGAAACATCATTATAGCTGTCATAAATCAATGGGATTTTATTAGCAAATCTGTAAAGGTTTATTTCATTATTTTGTGGGATCGGTATTCTACCACCATATGCTACTGCAGTTTCAACTATAAACGGGTGACCTTCATAACTAGATGGTTCTCTCTGATCGAAAGAAATAAACTCAGGCTTAAACATTGCATCTATTCCAATTTTCATATATTCGCCTATTGGTGATAAGGCCTTTGCATCAGGTCTTTTGAAAGGATAACTTTTCATTACGCTATAAAGCTTCTGAAGTTCTTCATCTTTCAATCTTCCAACCTTTATGTTGGAAGATATTCCAGCAAGGTTTAGAATATCATTTGCTGTCTTTATCCCTATTTTTTGAAACCTTTTACATAAAAACTTTGAAACTGGGAGGTGAGAATCCAGCTTTATTAAACGTTTAAACATTTCCAAATCAACACCTTTTGGATGAAGTAAAATCTCTTTAGCTTCAGGTGGCATGGAAGAAACTTTTCTTTCAAAAAACAAACTAGTACCTTCAAAATCTACGTATAATAGTTGCATATATGGAACAATTATTGCTGTTTGAAATAAGTACTCAATAATTTTTTTCTTTGCTCCTTTATAATTACCCATAAAATTAAAGTCGATTATCAATCCGTGCCACATTTCTTTATTTAATATTTTTTCATAACGGACAATTTTGGGCTGATTTTTTACAATGTCAATAAACATTTCATAATAATGAATGTATTTTGTGTCCATTGTAGCGGTGATAACTTTAAAAGGCATATTTGTAGTTATTTGACCGTATAATACAGCCATTTTGCCACCTAGACCAAAGATACCACGATGTTGTTTAAGAACAAATTTTGAACCATATAGTATTTTTCCAAATGCGAATGGGACCTTATCAGATGGAATTCCTATTCCATTATCTTCTACTCTTATATTAATTTTCTGTTCCTCCTTTTCTTCACCCATTTCTTCCATATTTTTTACGTAAATGTTAATTTCTGGTAATATTCTTCTAGCTTCACAAGAATCTAAGGAATTCTCCACAAGCTCTCTTACTATCGTGTAACATGTTTTTGTAGGATTTTCAAATCCCGCAATTTCTTTATTTCTATAAAAGAAATCTGAAGGTGAAATTTCTTCGAATTTTAGCATTTCAAAAAATACTTAAAATATATATATTTAATAATATCTATTTAATGTTTTTAAAATATTATTGAAGAATTTTCCTTGTTTTCTTTTCTCTTATAACCTTATCCAGAAATTTAAAAACTACAGAATGAGGAGAACCATCAACGATTTTTTGAATAGCCTGTCTAGCATATTCAACATCTTCATAATTACCCAACAATAATATTTTGCTATCTGTTATATGGATTGTAACATCAGTAGCCTCAGAAATTCTCTGTTTAACTTTACCATCCTCACCTATTATTCTTCCCATCACACGTCTAAGATCTTCTCGATCATTTAATATGTCTTTCAAATCAATTATGTATAGTATCGAGTCCTGTTCAAGTATTTTTTTAGATTCTTCTTCACTTAGCCCATAGCTTATGCAAAGAATATAATCTCTCATTTTTAAGTTGTCGCTTTTATCATTGGTTGAAATTATAGAAGCAGTAAAATCTTTATCGTTAATAATGACTTGAGTATTAGTCATTTTTTCGGCTTCTTTCAATATATTTGGATCTTTTTTTATTCGATTCAGAAATTTAACGCTTATTTGAACTATAAGCGGTGATTTCATAATTTAAAATATATTGTAATCGAAATATTAATACTCAAGTGAAGGAAAAAGATTCAGAAAGACTGGCTACATTAGAAGAGGTTTTTGATCATTCAACAGTGATGACTGCATATTCTTTAATTAGAAAGAAAATAATAGACCATTTTGATGGTACATTATCAACAGGTAAAGAATCTCGTGTATACCTTGCTTTTGATTTAAACAATAATTTATTAGCAGTCAAAATTTATTTAATAACTTCAGCTGAATTCAAAAGGGGGATGAGATTATATTTAGATGAATATGGATTAAAATTATATAATAAAAATTTTAGAAGCGCAGTTTTCTATTGGTGTGAAAAAGAATTTAAGCATCTAAAAATAGCATACGATGCTAATATTAATGTACCTAAGCCGATAACATATAAAAATAATATTCTTGTTTTAGAATTTTTAGGTGAAGATGGAAAACCAGCACCTATCCTAGCAGAATGTTATGATATAGACTACGAAAAAACGTATGATATTTTGGTAAATGATATTAAAAATTTATTCAATTGTGGGATAGTTCACGCAGATCTATCAGAATATAACATTCTTTATCATAAAGAGAAACCTTACTTAATAGATTTTGGGCAGTCTGTCAAAAAAAATCATCCCAACGCTCTTTATTTTTTATTAAGAGACATAAAGAATATTAATAAATTTTTTAGAGAAAGGAAAGTCTCTGTTATTGAAGATTATGAATTATTTGAAAAAATTACAAATCCCTAAGTTTGCTTTAATCTTTGAAGTATTCCCATTCTTTCTAGTTCTTTTAGTTCAGATCTTTTATATATGTGAAGAAGGTCGCCTCTTGTCTTCTCTTGCATGCCATACCAAGGTAAAACAAGTACTATATCTCCCTCCTTTAGCCATTCTTTCTTTTTAAACTTGCCAGGAATCCTGCAAATTCTTACTTCATTATCTTCACATCTAACTTTTACTCTATCAAATCCTAGAGATTGTATAACTTCGCCTAATAATTCTCCTTCTTTAGGCAATCTTACTGACTTCTCCTCTTCTTCTTTACTCATAGTATTACCTCATATCCAATAATATAGTGTAGATATACTTATTTCCAGTTTTAACAGAATAAGATTCTTCATATTTACCATAATATTTTTTCGCTAATATTTTAGCTATTCTCCTTGCAATATTTGTATGTAAAAAATATATATCTGTTCCAAAGCTATACTTTTCCAATTTTATTATTTCTTGAATAATATTTTCTTTTAGCATTTCCTCTATATCTTTTTGCATCTTCTCTATTTGAAATAAATCATTATCACGTATTTGCAAAATTGCAGAATAATTTTCAGTCTTTATTTTTAAGCAATCTTCGCATAGCTTTTTAGTTGTATGGATCTCGATGTACTTACTTAATTCAATTTGCTCATCAAATTCATTTAAGTTAAGAACAATGTCCACAAATCCGTGGCTTAAATCTTTATCTAAGTTAAAAGAAAGGTTTTTTATTTCTATATCATCCATAATTTTTATTCTTTTTAAAATATAGTTTGTAACGTATGCATTAATATCTTCTAAAGTCTTTATTTTTTTCCAAGTTTTTGTCCTTATACTATAACAAGAAGGACAAATTGTTAATTTAATTTGATCAATATTATATACAAGCTCTTCCTTTCTGTAGCAATCTAAACATATTCCTTTAGATTTGGATATTTTAATATTACTCTTACCACATAAAGCACATATTATTGTCATTTTACTCAACTATTGAACTAGTTGCACCACAAGCTAAACATTTTAAAAATATATTCTTTTTTTCTCTAATTATAACGGTATCGTTAGAATTACATATGGGGCAAAGTAAATACTTTTTTATATAGTATTTAAGTGACATGTTTATTCTTTCAAATGTAAACTTACCAAATAATATGAGCTGTTTCGTATTAGGATCTATCATACCACTTATTGCTAGATCATTGTAAAAAAAGCGCGCTAGTTCATTTAAGTCTCTATTCAATCTTTCAGCTATCTCTTTAAAGTTAGTTATAATTGTACGATTTTTAACATTTATCACTTCAGCAATAGGTTGTTCAAATCTTCTAAATTTATCTACCCTAACCTGAATCAATGAGTATAATCTATCTAGCATTTTTTCATAAGAATTTATGCTTAAAGTCTTTTTCATTATAGAATTTAATTATAGTATTCAATTTATTTATTTCTTATTAATCAAGAATGGAAAATGAATTTAAATTAGCAATTATTGGAGGATCTGGTGCGTACAATCTGTTAGATGATATAGAATATATTAAAAATTTTGAAACACCTTTCGGAATTTCGCAACCTTTTGCAATTGGCTATATAGGAAATAAAAGGATAGTATATACTAATAGACACTCGCTTCCAGGCTCAAAAAATTTTGGTCATGATATACCACCCCATAGAATAAACAGTAAAGCCTTAATTTTTTCAATTGCAAAATTAAAGATAAAGAAAATAATTTCTATATTATCTGTAGGTTCTCTTAGAAAAGAATTTGCTATCGGTTCTTTTATTGTACCAGAACAATTTATTGATTTCACAAAAAAAAGAGATTATACTTTTTTTGATGGAAAGTTTATTGGTTCAGAGGGTGTAATAATTGATGAAAATCAAGTTAAGCATATAGATGTAACTAAACCTTTTTGCGATGAATTAAGAAACTTGGTTTACGAAAAGGGGAAAAAATTGAATATTGATATAAGAATATGTGGTTGTTACGTTTGTACAGAAGGACCAAGATTAGAAACTCCTGCAGAGATTGCTTTTTATAGGAATATCGGAGGAGACGTTGTAGGAATGACTTTGATTCCTGAATGTATTCTTGCGAAAGAATTGGATATATGCTACGCACCCGTTTGTATCGTAACAAATTATGCAGCAGGAATGCAAGAGAAAGTTTCTCTTGAAGAAGTTAAAAAAGTGACTAAAAATGTAGAAGGTAAATTAAAGCTACTATTAAAAAATGTTATAGAAGAATTCTAAAAAAGAATAATTTTTCAAAAAAGTTTAAATAAGTGAATAATATGAACATTAGATATTATAGAGGCGAAAAGACTAAATATTTTGGTAACTTGTGCTTGGCCATATGTATATAGCATACCTCATCTAGGCAATTTGCTACAACCCCTTTCCGCTGATGTAATTGCTAGGTATTATCGATTGAAAGGACATGAAGTAGTATTCGTGAGTGGTTCCGATGAACATGGAACACCCATAGAAGTTGAGGCAATTAAACAGAATAGATCACCTTTAGATTTAACAAATGAAATGCATGAAAAAATCAAGAATTTATTTAAAATCTGGAACATATCATTTGACAATTATACAAGAACTGAGAGCGAAATACATAAAAAATTTGTTTCTGATTTTTATAAAAAAATATATGAAAATGGTTTAATCTATAAGAAAAAAATAACACAATTATATTGTGAAAATTGTTCAAGATTTTTACCTGATCGATTTGTAATAGGCATATGTCCATATTGCAAATATGATAAAGCAAGGGGGGATCAATGTGAAAACTGTGGTAGGTTGCTTGAACCAACTTTATTAGTAGAACCAAAGTGTGCTATTTGCGGAAATACCCCAATATTAAAAGATACAGAACATTTCTTCATAGATTTCCCAAAATTAAAAGAGAAAGTAACGACTTATATACAAAATAACCCTTATTTTGATAAAAGAATAAAGATAATTAGCTTAAATTATATAAAAGACGAATTTCAGCCTAGAAGCTTAACAAGAGATAACAAATGGGGGATTCCTGCGCCATTTAATGAAGCTAAAAATAAAACAATTTATGTTTGGTTTGAGGCTGTTCTTGGATATATTTCAGCAACAATAGAACATTTCTATCCAAAAGAAGATTGGAAAAAATATTGGTTTAATGACCAAGCTCTGACTTTTTATTTCATAGGGAAAGATAATATTCCTTTCCATGCAATAATTTTACCTGCATTGATAATGGCAAACGGTGAAGGATACAACTTACCACATGTAATATCAGCGACAGAATTTCTTACATTTGAAAGAAAAAAGTTTTCGAAGAGCCAAGGAATTGGGATATGGATTGATGAAGCAATACAAATCTTAGACGCTGATTATTGGCGTTATGCTTTAATATATAATAGACCTGAAGAAAGAGATACAGATTTTTCTATTTCTAATTTTACTGAACTGATCAACTCTCAATTGAATGATAACTTAGGAAACTTTGTTTACAGAGTATTGCTATTCATAAAAAAATACTTTAATTATGAAGTAGCCATACCAAAAGGATTAAGCGAGACAGCTAAAATTTTGCTTGAGAAAAGAGATGAATTAGTAGATAACATTGATGATGCATTGAAAAATGTTAAGTTAAGAGAAGCTTTAAATTCATGCATGGAATTAGCTAGAGAAGGAAATAAGTTCTTGAATGAGACTAAACCTTGGGATTACATTGATAAAGATATTGAATTTTCAAAAAGCATTATTTATGCATGTTTTAATTTAATAAATTCATTAAGCATAGTTTTATTCCCTATTATCCCAAATACTTCTTTAAAATTAAGGGATCAAATGAATTTGAGTAAAGAATTTAATTGGGATGATGCCAAAAAGGATATAAAAACTCCCCATAAAATTAATGAACCAAAAATAATTTTTAACAAGATATCAGAAAAATACATTCTAGATAGATTAAATGAGATTAGGAAGATTAATTATTTAAAATAGTTGAATAAAATATCTGATAATCAATGCAAAAATATTATATAGAAACATTCGGCTGCACATATAATGAAGCTGATAGTCAGTTTATAGCATCATCCTTAGATTCATTGGAATATATTGAAACGAAAGATCCGAAACAAGCAGATCTAATTATTATTAATACATGCGCTGTAAGAAAAGAATCCGAAAATAAAGCCATTGAAGCTATTCAGAGATTGACAAGAGTTAAAAAAGATCAGAAAACGAAGTTGATTGTTACAGGATGTATGGTTAAACTTAATCCTTACAAATTAATTAATTTAGAAAAAAATGCAATTTATGTATCCCCATCAAGGATTATTGAAATTCCTAAGATAGTAACGAAGGAAAATCTAGATACTAATATAATAATAGGACCAAGTGATAGAAATTATCATGTAATACCTAAACATAGAGGAGAAATCTCATATTCTTTACCTATTTCTTCGGGATGCTTAGGATCTTGTTCCTTTTGTTCAGTTAAATTCACGAGAGGAAAACTTTACAGCTACCCTCCATCATTAATTAAGAAAACTTTCATAGATGCTTTATTAGGAGGTGCCAAGGAAATTTATCTAACTTCGCAAGATACAGCTGTATATGGACTTGATATTAATACTAATTTATGCGAGTTAATTAAGGGATTGCTTGAAATAGAATTAGAATTTCGATTAAGAATCGGTATGTTCACTCCATGGTTCGCATTTAGGATTTTAAATGAATTGATAGAAATTTACAAAGATAGAAGGGTTTATAAATTCTGTCATGTTCCTGTTCAAAGTGGTGATGATAAAGTACTGAAAAATATGCTTAGACCGCATACAGTCGCTGAATTTGAAGATTTCATTAAAAACATTAGATTACATTATCCAAATATTTTTATTGCTACTGATATAATTGTTGGCTTTCCAACAGAAGATGATGAGGCTTTTGAAAATACCTTGAAATTAATGGAAAGAATAAAGTTTGATAAGGTACACATAGCTCAATATTCACCAAGGCCTTTCACAAAAGCTGCATCCTTGAGACAATTGCCTGATTCGGTCAAAAAGGAAAGATCAAGAATTGCTACAAAACTGGCTGACGAAATTTCTTATAAAATAAATCAGAAGTTTATAGGAAAATGTTTGGAAGTGCTTGTTGTAGGAGAGTCCGAGAAAAATCAACTAGAAGGAAGGGCAAACGATTATAGGTGCGTAATTATAGAAAGTAAGAATAAAGATTTGATAGGAAAATTTATAAATGTTGAAGTTATTGAAGCTACGCCTCATTACCTTAGGTCTAAACCAATCGATTAATATATATATTCATAAAGAATAAATATTATCTAGGATTAACGTATATATTTAAACCTTATTTAACAAAAAATTTAAATATTTAAAATTATATGTTTAATTAATGAATAGGATAATATTAATTTCTATCATAATTATTATAATTATTATAGCAAGTATATTTATATATTATGAAATTCCGCATTATAACATCAAAACAATTTCAGCACAAACTGATTCCTCATCTAATCCTAGTATAGAAATAAAAGCTATTTTTAAAAATAATTTTACACTTGGGCAAATAATAAGGAAAGAATTCCATGCTGTTGTTATTTCCCCAGTTCCTTTGTTTTTAGGAAGTGGTCATCATGAAATTTCAAATTTGAATCAAACAAACAATGCTTTTGAAGTAATTTTATTCCAAAAGTCTGTTTATAACAATGATACTTTAAGAGGCCTTATGAATCCATTAATAAATACAATATTTGAAGAATGGAAAAGCATTGCAAGCAAGAATACCTTGAATGTTTCATTAACACTTTATTCTGACTATATAATTCAAACAAACGATACTCTTTATGTATATCAGTATTTTGATAACATCCCATATAGCTTAGATAGATTGCCTAATCAATTCAATGCAACTTCTTACTTCGATTTAAGCCATCCTAGCTTTACTTTTAAAATTGGTTCAAGTAGCAATATTCAACCACAGCTTACATGTGCTCCAAATACAAACTGCCAAACAACAACAACGATTGTAAATCAAACAACAATTACAGGACCATTGCCTTTAATGGTAGCTGCAATAAACAATACATCTCAGTCGTATTTAGCTTATGATTTTGCATCGTTACAAGGCTCAATTGAACTATCATTTACTAGCGCTTCTGCTTCAAGTTCTAACAAACCAGCTTATAGTATTACAGAAATCTCAACACATCCATCATGGAGCGGAACTGATAACAACTTTTCTTACGTAAACATACCTGCAGCTGCTTATCCAACTAATTTGGCGAACATAAGCATGATCTACATCCCTGATGTTACTTACAATGCGGTGGAATTAATAACTGATTACTATGCATTGCAAGGAACATGCTGTGTATACTTAGGGAGTGTATATTCAACATCAATAAGTGTAGCATCAATAGTAAATAATAATTTTAATCCGAAAATCAACTACTTGCGTAATCTAGCAAATTCACCTTACTGGTTCCAAGTAATAAATTCAATAAGCTTCACAAACACATACACTATTAACTTAGCGCCAAACAGTTACATTGACTATGTAACATACACGCAGTATGCAACAGGTTATACAAGCGCTGCAGATGCATTAAATACTGCGCTAAATGCTGTGAGCATCGCTGTATCTTCAATAGGTTTTGGACTGGCAATTGCTGATGCCCTTTCAATACTTCCTGGAGCAGGAACAGCTGCAGATGCGATAAGTTTGATTAATTTGTCACTTGCAGGTGTTGGATTGGGCTTATCGATAATTAGCGCATTCTCTTCAATAATGTATTCGACTAATACCAAACTTACTTTTAACTCTGTAGGATTATCAAATCTTCCAAATCCATACACAGATCTTTCAAATAATTTAATCGTTTATTTATATCAAGCTACAAATCAATCATTCGTTGTAATTAACGGGAATACTTATTACTTCAATTCTCCGTTTACATACATATATGCAAACATATGATAAAGATCTCTAAACGGGCTTTGTTTTTTTATCCTTAATGAATTTCCAAGAAAGAATCATTGTTCTAGGATGTGATGCCTTAACTTCATTCAATCTACTTATCGAAGTACTTGATGGGGAATTCTTTATTATCTCAGGGTTTGTATAAGCTTCTTTAATAATTTGCTTTATAGCATGTGCATATTTTTCAATGTTTTCAAGAGTTTCATCTTCGGTAAATTCAAATAACATAGCCTCATCTACTATTAAGGGAAAATATATCATGGGAGGATGTAAGCCATAGTCAAAAAGTCTTTTTGCAACATCTTTTGCAGTTATTCCTGTTTTCTGAGCTAATTTTGATGCGGAGAATAAGCATTCATGAAATCTCATGACTTTTTTATCGTGCGTTAAAGATATATCATCGACATCTTTCATTAGACTAATAAAATGCTGTGTATTATAAACAGCTTTGTCTCTTGCTTCTTTAAGACCCTCATATCCTTTCGATAATATATAAGCTAAAGCCTTTAAGAGAACTAAAGAATTTCCAAAATTCTCCCTAACTCTTCCTATTGTATATTTCAAATCATATTTTAAAAAATAATAATTGCCTTCTTTTTCAACAATCGGTACTGGTAAAAACTCTATCAAGTGTGATTTTACTCCTACAGGTCCGGCACCAGGTCCACCTCCGCCATGGGGTGTAGCGAAAGTTTTGTGAAGATTTAAATGAACGATGTCAAAGCCCATATCCCCTGGTCGACAATAACACATTATGCCATTCAAATTCGCTCCGTCATAATAAAGAAGACCACCAACTTCATGGATAATTTTAGATATCTCTAAAACGTCTTTTTCGAATAAACCTAATGTATTTGGATTTGTTAGCATTAAGCCAGCAGTTTTTCTTGATACTAAAGATTTTAATTGTTCAATATCTATAGTACCGAATTCATTAGATTTTACAGTTAAAACTTTGAAATTGGCCATAGCAGCGCTCGCTGGGTTTGTTCCATGAGCAGAATCTGGTACTATGATCTCATTCTTTAAATCTTTATCACCATTTATCTCATGATACTTTTTAATTATAAGTACCCCTGTTAACTCCCCATGTGCCCCAGCTGCCGGTTGAAAAGAAAATTTGTTCATTCCAGTAATTTCGCATAAATATTGATCCAACATGTACAAAAGTTCAAGCATACCTTGACAATTTTCAATAGGATATTGATCATGCAAAAGTGACAAATTTTTAATACTATATAATTTTTCCATGTATTTTGGATTGTATTTCATTGTGCACGACCCTAATGGATAAGGGCCTAAATCGATAGCATAATTCATCCTAGAAAGTCGAGTAAAATGCCTTACTACCACATATTCAGGTAAGTCAGGTATTGTAGGCTGGCTTTTTCTTAAGATCTCTTCAGGCAACTCGTTGATAAGGTTTGCTACTTCTTCATCCGTCGCCCAATAACTATGATCTGTGTAAATATCTTTATATTGAAATAATATAGGTTCAGTATATTTTGGTTGTCTAAACATAGCTAATAATGCTTTTTATTTCATTAACTAATTCATTTATTGCATCATTGTCATGGAATTCATTTATCCCTACTAATATGCAATGATTAAATTCAGGGAAATACTTTGATATATTTTTACCAAAAGCAAAGCCTTTTTTATATAAATTATCAAGAATATCGACATAATCTTTATCAAGCTTTAAAAGTACATTTCTAAAATAATTGGAGTTGGAGAAGACAACTTCGAAACCGTCTATTTCCCTTATTCTTTGAATGAAATTTTTTGTATTATAATATATCCGAGTTGCCAATTTCTTTAAACCAGTTTTACCTAATAAAGCTATATGAATTGCAGCCCTAACAGCTAACCAAGATGTATTCGTTGTAATATTAGATGTGGCTTTCTCTCTTTTAATATGTTGCTCTCTTGCTTGTAAAGCTAATACAAAACCTTCTTCTGATTTATCCAAAGTATTGGTTAATCCTATTATTCTCCCAGGTAGAAGATGAATTAATCTTATATCATCTTTGCATGCAATTATCCCAAGGGAAGGGCCTCCAAAACAAGGGTTAATTGATAAATGTTGGGCTTCACCCACTACAATATCTGCACCGTACGAACCAGGTTCTCTTATTATACCCAAAGAAATGGGCTCTATTCCTACAACAAACAAAGAGCCATATTTATGAATAGTTTCGGAAATTTTTATAATATTCTGATCAATAATTCCAAAATATGTAGGATTTTCCCCATAGATGGCTGCAGCATCCTTAATATTCTCTTCAATTTCTTCAATATTTAAGAAACCGCTTTTGGAATCTATACCATACTCATAAATTTGACAATTGTAAGCTCTCAAATATGAGTATACGACTTGTTTTCTCTCATGCCTCATGTATTTTGGAATAAGAACTTTATTTCTACCTGTATATTTTATTGCCATCAATAAAGCTTCGCTTAATGCTGTTGAATGATCATATAAAGATGCATTTGCTACATCCATTCCTGTTAATTCGCATATGAGACTTTGATATTCAAAAAGAATTTGGAGAAGACCTTGTGATATTTCAGCTTGATATGGTGTATATGATGTTAGTAATTCAGTTGCAGATGAAATGTAATCTACAGCTGAAGGTATATAACTAAAATAAGGGTAATCAGGCATGAATGACTTCTTTTGTTCGTAAATTTTATTCTTAGAAAGAATATTTTCAATTAGACTTAATACATGATATTCTCCATTGGGCTTTGGTAAATTTAACCTTGTTTTAATTTTTAATATTTCTGGTACTGGATCAACAAAATTATTCATAGTATAATAATTAAGAATTTGAATAAAAGTATTGACGTAAAATAAGATAAATTATTTAAGGATAAGATATTCAATTTAATTAACTATAATCGAGATGATCAGCAAAAAATTACAAAGGTTGATAACTCTTTCAATCATCGTGTTAATATTGCTAATACCTATTGTTCATGCTCAATCAGCTACACCACAAAATTCTTCAATATATGTAAAAAGAACAATTTATGTATATCAAGGATTTCTTATCGTAAATGATAGTATTCAATTACCTAATAACGTTTCTTCTTTTGATTATCTTTATAATACCCTAGAATATGATTCGATTTATACTGTAAAAACAATTCCAAGTGTGCCCATCATTTGGGGTAAATTTTTAAATGGATTACAAGGCTTTGAAATTGATAACGGTAACTTAACTAATATCACTTTAATAACTGTTTATAATTACACAATATTTTCTCAAACGGTTCAAGGTTATGCTGTTAATATAACTGCTTATCCTTTAATAAATTATACAATTAAAAATGGAAGTGCCACAGTTATATTCAAATTCAGCGTTTCTACATACCAAGCTAGTTCCCCTAATGGAACAAAGTTAAAACTTTCTCCTTCAGGCGAATCCACAATTGTTTATAATTTTAATAATATTACACCTTTTAAAGAAACGCCACTTTATTTCAATTTTACCCCAAGCAACACTCTTCAATTCCCAAAGATAACTAAATTTACGAGAGAAATACAAATAGTATCTTCTAGCAATGCACAAATTATTGATCGAATCTCTATTTCTTACACAGGTTTTGGAGGAAATATTTCTCAGTTTAATCCTCCCTTGCTTCCTGGTTCTCAAGTAATACAAGTTTATGATAGTTTAGGTAATCTGACTTACCAAAATGGCTCAGTTATATTAAGGTATCCTCTAGAATCATCTGTTTTGGGTGGAATTAATACAACTATCACAGTAGTTAGTCAAATTCCATTAAGTGAACTTAAAAATAACACGAATAGTTTAATTAGTTATAACTTTCTTACAAATAATACTTATCTTATTAATGTATTTTATTTAGAAATTGATAGCAAATATATTAATGATATTAGTTTAACACCTATACCTGATAAAGTAAATTATCTTAAGAACTTCAATCAATATGTATATATTTTAAACAATGTATTCCCTGGGGAAAGCTTAAATGTAAATGTAAATGGAAATTTACAAATATTCATAACAACTCTAAATACTTTTAACCAGATTTTGTTCTTAATAACTATTATAAGTTTCATAGCTTTCATTTACATTAGATTTTACTTTAAAGCTAGAAAAGTTGAATTACCTCTAAAAATCCAAGAAATAAAGAAATATATTCAATTGTTTGAGTCATTAATTTTGAACAACGAAGAGATGCTTAAATTGGATGAACAACTAAGGAGAGGTGTTCTTAAGAAAAAAGACTATAATTTAAGGATTGAAAACATTATGAAGGAGAATTCAAGTAATGAAAGGGAGCTAAAGAGAATTTCTTCAATCATTTCGAAGGAAAATCCTTCTCTAATAAAATTGTTAAATGAGCTTGAGAATACATATCAAAGAATGGTAAAAGATACAAACGCTCTTAAGGATTTAATAATGTCGTATGAACAAAAAAGAATAAACATAGAACAATATAGAAGAATGTATAACGTTTATACAAGAAACATTCAATCTTCAAGAGCTAAAATAGATTCGTTATTATCTGAATTAAGAACAAAAATAACATAGCGCCGCCAGGATTCGAACCTGGGTCACAGGGTCCAAAGCCCTACATGCTTGGCCAGCTACACCACGGCGCTTTTCAACGGCGCTAATTCAAATAATTATTTATTAATAATAAAAGCTTTATTTCAAATTAATTTTTTTATTTACTATTTTATTATTTTTTATGACTTCTTTAATTCCTACTCCATTGAAAGAAGTACATGTAGAGCTAGGTGCAGAAATGGGCGAATTTGCAGGTTGGGAAGTTGCTTCTATTTATTCAAACAGTATCGAGGAGAGTTTAGCGGTTAGAAATGATTTAGGTTTATTCGATGTTTCCCATATGGGTAGAATAATAGTTGAAGGAAAAAATTCACAAAATTTTCTAGATTTGATCATAACAAAAAATGTAAAAAAGTTAGAAAGAGGTAAAATAATAATTCCTACAGCTATACTTAATGAGAAGGCTGGATTTGTTGATGATGTTTCTTTATTTAGATTGGAAAAAGAAAGATTTTTAATTGTATGTAACGCAATTAATAGAATCAAAGTAATAAATTGGTTACAAAGTAAATCCGATGAATTTGGCATGGAAGTTTTAATCGATGATATTACTTTAGAGACAGCTATGATAGCTATACAAGGTCGAAAAATTCAAAGGTTAAGCAATTTAAATTACAATATAAATAGAGAAAGCTTCATTTCGAATATAAGCATCAGTGGGATACCAATAAAATTGATAAGTAGAAGCGGTTGGACCGGAGAAGACGGTTTCGAAATAATTACAGATATTGATAACGGTAAAAGGTTATGGAGAAAATTATTAGAAGATAAAATAAAGCCATGCGGAATAATTGCAAGAGATATATTAAGATTAGAAGCTGGATTTTTATTATACGGAAATGAAATAAGTGAGAATATTAATCCGATCATGGCTAGGTATTGGATTTTTAGTTTGAAAAAAGATAATTACATTGGTAAAGAAGTTTTAGAAAAGATATTAGATGAAGGAGTAGATGAGCAACGTGTTGGATTAATAATGAAAGAAAAAGGAGCTATTCCAAGACATGGAAATGAAATATATTCCATAAAATCAAAAATAGGTTATATAACAAGCGGTGGCTATTCTCCATCATTAGATAGAGGTATAGCCATGGGATACATAAATTCAAAACATGCTTTGTTAGGTTCAACAGTTTATGTAAAAATTAGAGATAAATTATATGAAGCTAAATTAACAGAACCTCCTTTTTATAAGAAATAATGCTAATTGAAGGTTCAGCTGTAAAGGATAAGTTTGGCAATATATATTACGTTTCTTACTACAATCAAAAAGATGATGAACTTTATGTTATACCTAAATATTTGAAAAAAGGGAATTCATACGTAAAAATCATAAATAAAGAACTTTTAAATGATCTTTTAAATAAGGTTGATTATAAGCTTATTTGTTATTCTAAATTTCTTAAAAGGAGGACATTTATTCTTCCGCTCGAGGTAATTGAAGTATATTACGATCCATTAATAAGAATTAAAGAGATTATCTATAATCCTACAGACGATCATGAAAAAAAGATTGCAAGTTTTATCAACGATATAATTAACGGAGGATTTTTTGATTTGGAAAAAGTGGGTATAGAAGGTTCGACATTAGTCTCTTTACATAACAAGAGTTCAGATATAGATTTAATTTATTATGGTGAATATAAAGAAAATTTATACAATACTTTACTTAATTTGAGGAAAAAAGGTACTACAAACCCAATTGAAGGTATGGAGTTAAAAAAATTATACTATGAAAGAGAATTCCATAGGTATTTCAGTTATGAAATGTTTAAGAAAATAGAACAAAGAAAATTATGTGAAGGAAAATATAGAAATACTCAATATTCAGTAAAAATTTTAAATAGGTCTATAATTGGCGATGAGATTAAAAGTAATAAGTATAAAACTGACATCGTTGAAGTAATTGATGCAACCTATAATTATCTTTTTCCATCTATTTATAAGGTTAAGTCGTTAAGGAATGGTGAAGAATATGAAATTATTAATTTTAGGATAAGATACTTGGAAATGCTTAAAGAAAAAGATAAGGCGAAAATCAAAGGTTTACTCGAAGTAAGTGAAAAAGGAAAAAGATTTATACTTACTGAGAGAGATTCGTATATAAAGCCAATTATTTAGAAAATAAACAAGGCCTAAATTTAGTTCCATAATAAATTAATCCTGAATCACCTTCTTCAAACATTCTTCTAAATACAGCTTCTACTCTAATTCCATCCTTTAATTCTTCGATTTCTACATCAGTAAGCTGAGAAACAATCAAAGTACCATCGTCAAGTTTAATCAAACCTACAACGTAAGGTGCTTGTGTAGCAAAATCTTTTGTAGGTTGGGTAACCCAAGTATAAGTAATTAACGTCCCTGTTCTTGGTAATTGAACTTCCTTTAATTCCTTGTTACCGCATATTGGACAAGCTAATTTTGGCGGATAATACTTTTTATTACAATTCTCGCAATACTTAGCAATAAGTCTATATCTATAAACTTTTTCTCTCCAGTAAGATGGTGAGCCCATATTATCTCTTCAATAATATTAAAGCACTTTGATCAGCAATATTACTCATAGAATGAACCAATCCAATTTCAGGATTTGGAACTTGATTCCTAGCTTTTTCTCTTAATTGTAATGTAGCTTCGATTACTTGATAAATAGCAGTAGCTCCAATAGGATGTCCTCGTGCCTTAAGTCCACCATGAGTGTTCATCGGAAGAACTCCATCTTTTTCATGTTGACCTTCAATGAGCAAAACATAGCCTTTACCTCTTTCTGTGTACCCCATGCTTTCTAATATTAATGGAGAAGCTATTGTATAAGAATCGTGAATTTCTATAAAATCAATATCTTTATTTTCTATTTTACTTGCTAATTTAAGCCTTTCAAAGGAGGAATGTAAGGATTTAAAATATAAAAAGTCATCCCTATATAATAAAGATTTGTCTGTAGATAATGATACATAATCTAGCTTTACTGCATAATCTTTATTCTCTACTTGATCCTTAGATGATAACATTATCGCTGCAGCCCCGTCTGAAACAGGATAACTTTCAAATAGCCTAATTGGATCTGCTAATATAGGCGAGGATAGAATTTTTTCAACAGGTAAAGGAAACTTATATTGAGAATGATCAACATTCATAGCCATTTTATGATCATGTGAAGCAAATTGTGCTATATGTTCTTGCTTAACCCCAAATTTTTTCATGTATAATTTATAAACTATAGCGTATAGAGCTGAAGGAGTTATTCCATTGTATGTAAAGTATTCATTATCTAAAAATGAAGCAATTGCAGTATTGTATTCGATAGGTAATTTGTCAGAAGTTTTTTCAACACCTACTAAAAGAACATTTTTATACATGCCTGATTTGATAAAGCTATAAGCAACGTTCAAAGCAGCTGCTCCAGATAACTCTCCTACTTCAACTTTTAAATTTGGAATATCTATAAGGGAAATATTCTCAGCTATTAAACCGCTAAGAGAGTTTTGATTTTGGAGAAAACTGCCTAAAGCATTTGATACAACTATTACATCAGGTCTTTTATAATTTAATTCTTTTAAGCATTGATCTATTGCTTCAAATGCTAAATGCTTTAAAGATTTATTCCAATGTTCATGTATTTTTGTTAATCCTACTCCTGTAATGTAAACTTCTGCTTCCATATTACTCATTTATTATATTTACTTCTATGTTTGGCATACAGAGCATAATCTACATATCTTCTCCTTGTTATGTAATCCATCGTTTTAGGTGCTAAATCCCTTTTACTTTCAATTCCATCTTTAACTATGATAGACATTGCATCACTTCCTGCACCAGAACCAAAAGAAGTAATTAATATTCTATCGCCAGGTTTAGCAATATCTAATGTTGCAGTTAAACCCAATAAAGATGAAGCGGCATAGGAATTACCAATTAAAGGTACCAATAAACCAGGCTTTATTTGTTCAGCAGTAAAACCTAATGATTTTGCAACTTCTTGCGGAAACTTTGAATTGGGTTGATGAAAAACAGCATACTTAAAGTCGCTAGGTTTTAATCCAAGTTCATTCATCAATCTTAATGCAGCTTCTCTACTGTGATAGAAATAAGCTGGTTCGCCCGTAAATCTATAATAGTGCATGGGATAGATTTGCCCTTCCCTTCTCCAAAAGTCAGGAGTATCTGTTACAAAAGAATATGTTCCTTCTATCTCTGCTACATCCTCATAGATACCCGAACGAGCCAATATTAAAGCAGCTGCTCCAGCACCGGCTGTATATTCAAGTTCATCCCCTGGTCTACCTCTTGCAATGTCGGAACCAATAGCTAATGCAGCTTTTATCATTCCAGAACCAACCAACCCTATACATGTCTGTGTTGCTTCAGTACCAGCTTTGCATGCGAACTCGTAGTCAGAAGCTAATGTTGTAGGTGTGATTCCTAATGCTTCAGCAACTACAGTCGCTGTTGGCTTAACAGTATATATTTTAGATTCGGTCCCGACAAAAACGGCACCTATTTCATTAGGTTGTATTTTAGCTCTTAAAATTGCATTATAAGCTGCTTCAACTGCCATTGTAGCGGTATCTTCATCCAAAGCAGCAACAGATTTTTCCTCCAAAGGTAATACCTTCTCACTTTTGCCCCATATCCTGGCTATTTCAATAGCTTTTATCCGTCTTAATGGTACATAAGCTCCATAACCGATGATTGATACAGTATAAAACGTTTTCATTAGTGGAATATGATATTATAAATATTTATTTTTTATACTATAGCAATTTTAACTAAACCTAAAATTTCAGCTAAAACTATAATAAATAAGATAGTTGAAGCTACAAATAAAAGAATATCACCAAATTTAATTTTCAGTTCGTAGTAATTTGTTGGTCTTTTTGAAGCTCCAAAACATCTAGACTCCATTGCTTCAGCAACGTTTAGCGCTCTTCTTATAGCAACGACTAAAAGTGGAATTATAACTGGCATGAAATTTTTTACTCTTTTTATTAAATTACCTTTTTGAGTTTCTAAACCCCTCGATCTTTGAGCATCCACGATGTTTACTGCATCTTTGAATAGAGTAGGTATAAATCGATATGCCAATGTTAACGCTAATACAAAATCATACGGAAAACGGAGTTTGTAGAATGATAGGGCAATATCATCTATAGATGTGGTCAAAGAGAAGGCCAAGAATGAAATAATCAATATAAGAAATCGTATGACTAAAGCTAGGGCAAGAATTACATTTAAGCTAAAAATGAAATTGATTATAAAAATTAACGCCAAAAAAAACAAGGAAGATTGAATAGCCTTTAATACTTGTTTCAAAATTTTTCCTAATAAAATTGGAAATAATGTAAACAATAAAATTAGTAATAACAAATTGAAATCGATAGTTAGTATAGCTAAAACAAGCATTAAAAAAGCATAATAAAATTTGGATCTAGGATCTAAACGATGTATTACTGTATCCTTTGGTCTATAAATAAAGTTTTCAGGTCTTAACATTTTTCAGAATAATTTCCAAATTAGTTAAAAAATCTTCTATTGTAATTATTTTTTTTGAAGAAATTGATAATTTTAATTTCGTTACAACTTGTGGAATAATCGGCTGAATTAAATTTGCTTTTCTTAATGTTTCTTCGTCATAAATTATATCAGATATGCTTCCTTCTTTTAACACTTCACCTTCTTTCATAATTATTACTCTATTTGCTAGTTCTATAGCAAAATCTATATCATGCGTAACAACTATGATAGTTTTATTCATCTTTTTCAGTTCGTTAATCAAATTAACAAGATTTTTTCTTTGTTTAAGATCTAAACCTACTGTTGGTTCATCTAATACCAAAATTTCTGGTTCATAACAAACTACTGAAGCTATAGTTACCCTTTTCTTTTCTCCTCCGCTTAAAAATAAGGGAGAAGCTTCTTTATATTTTTCTAGGGAAAAAAATTTTAAAGTTTCATTTACCTTATTTTCTATATATTTTTCATCAAATTTGAAGTTCCTAAGAGCAAATGCAACTTCTTCATATACACTCGAAGCAAAAATTTGATGATCAGGATTTTGGAAAACAATTCCTACAATTTTTGATAATTCTGCAACAGTAAAGTTTTTTGTGTTTTTACCGTTTACCCAAACTTCTCCCTTTGTAGGTTTCAATATTCCATTAATATGCTTAATTAAAGTTGTTTTTCCAGCACCATTTGAACCCATTATAAATACGCATTCACCCTTTGATATCCTTATGTTTATATTCTTTAATGCATAAGTATCTTCAAATGGATACTTGAAATATACTTCTTTAAATTCGATCATTTAACTCTTTTTTAAAATTGTCTACAAATTCATCTACAGTTAAACTTATTTTTATTCTAAGATTGAAAATTTTATTTATTCTTTTTGCCAAGGTTGGAATTTTCGGATCGTTTACATCAAATTGCTCTAAATCAAATTTCTCTAAAATACTTCTTGTTTCACCTTCAATCAAAATTCGTCCTTCATTCATGATCACAATTCTATTAGAAAATGGAATTAACCAATCTAATCTATGTTCTGCAATCAAAATTGTTAATCCTAGTTCTTTATTTAATTTGTATATTAACTCTATTACACTTATTGCAGAATAAGGATCTAAGTTGCTCAGTGGTTCGTCTAACAATAATACTTTTGGCCTCATAGCATATATAGCTGCGATTGCTACCTTTTGTTGTTCACCACCGCTCAAAAATGATGGAACTTTATATCTCAAATTTTCTAAATTAAGAACTCTAATTGTTTCATTTACTATTCTTCTCATCTCATCTCTAGGTATAGCTAAATTTTCTAAACCAAAAGCAATTTCTTTCTCAACAGAAGATGTAAATAGCTGATTTTCAGGATCCTGAAAGACGAGTCCTGCTATTTTAGCTATCTCATATGTCTTATGCTTAGATACTTCCTTATTCTCGATGATCACTTTACCTTTGTATTCACCTTGGTAGTAGTTGGGTATTAAACCGTTTATAGCTCTTAATAATGTTGTTTTTCCACATCCACTAGGGCCACATAGAAGCACAAAATCTCCTTTATTAATTTTTAAATTTACATTATTCAAAGAATAAAAATCAGTATCAACATATCTAAATGAGAGATTCTCGATTGATATTAATTCACTCATAAAGATATTGTATAAATTAAAAAATTTATTTATAATACAAAAATATTTGTTAAGATATTATACCTCCGCTTTGATATTTTCTCAGAGCTTCTTCTAATTCTTTTGAAGTGATTTCAAATTGTTTCCTTAATGTACTCTCCTGCTTTTCTAATGTTAGATCTTGAAGTTGCAATGTTTCTTTCCTTTCATTTATCTCATTTAATGCTGTTTTCTTATCCGTCTTAATCAAAATTGACCCAACCATCTTATGAATAACGACGTCGTCTGGTGTTTTTTCTAATTCTTCTTTGACTGTATCAATTTCCATTAAGTCGAGCTTAATTTGCTGTCTTCTTGCTATAACAATTCTTAATTGCTCTTCTAACTGTCTCGCTTTTAATACTAAATTTTGTATTTCAGGAGGTAATTGTTGGCTCATTTTATTTAACCTCTAATTTATTACTTACATCTTTCATACTTATTAACCATCTGTTTATTGAATTAAATATTGCTCTTGCCCTCGATACACTTTTTGCTTCGATATTTATAACAATTTTATTTTCTTCAACTTTAATTTCTGATTTTTCAACACCCGGAAAACCGCGTTCGAATTCAGGCAATAAAGATAAATAATAAATCTTAGCTTCAGATACAGTATCAAAATTGTAAATTAATCGAATTTTTATAGATTCTATCATATAATATTTATAATTTTTAGAAAAGGACCATAAAATTTTTTCGTTTTGGAGTTATAGATGTTTAGTAAAATTACTTCATTTCCTTGTTTATCTTTTTTTGATTTCAGAACAATAACATTTATATTCCCTTTTATGTCATTTAAAGAATTAACAGTTTCAAGATTTAATATTTTAGATAACTTGTCTGCCTTTTCGTTATTGGCTAATATAGCAGGGTAATTATTTGGAACAGGAGGCTTTTCTCGAAGCTCCCTTAGAAGTTTAACCCCTTTAAGTAAAATTTGAAAATTTGAACCATCATTTTTTATAATTCTAATTCTACTTGGATTTCCCCATTTTGTATCAACTATTAATATACCTTCGGCTTTTTTCTGAATTAATAAATTCTTTAATTCATCTAAAGATTTTTTCCCCCTTACTATTCTTTCAGAAATAAAAATTTGAGCAAGATCCTTTATAAAACTTCTAGCTCGTTTAGACGGTCTTTTAGATGTTGTTACCAGAAATTTCATTATGCTTCTGAGCTATTTCTTTCACTGGCATTCTTCGGATTGCTCTACCTATGTCCGATGTCAAAGCAAACGCTGCACCTGTAAATTTAGCACCGCATTTTTTACAATACCAAATTCCTATCTTAATTCTCTTAATACCACCTACTTTTTCACATCTAGGACATGATTTTGGTTTCCTATACTCCTGAATTAATTCAGCATATCTTTTCCTAAGAGTTGAACCATACCTAGCTCCAAACGGCGTTTTTATCCTTTTCATTTTACACTTGATGTAATAATTTCTTTTATTCTTGGATATATTTTTAGCGAATTTTCCAACGCTTGGTTTATATCTTCAATACTCAATGCTCCACTTCCTGATTTTTGTATTCCTCCAATTAAATTTCCATTTGATATTATAGTTGTCAATTTACAATCAGCTATCATTTCTTCCTCTAAATTAGGATCAATTATTAAATGTTCACCAATTTTTACATGGGTTATGTATACCGGAAAGTTTATTACTTCTAAAGGCAGTCTCTCGTTAGTTTTTATAATTTCTCCTGTAGGAGAAACATCAACCTTTGTATATTTCGCTGTTAAAAGTGCTGCCATTGTAGCGATTCCTGCAGCATCTATTAAATTTCCATCATGATTTAAAGCATATATATCAATCCATAGACCATAAACTTTCTTACCAGGCACTATACATAGCTTTTTAAAATCTACAACTTCAGGTTTCCTTAACCCTCTGTCTATTATTCTTGCAAGTTCGATAGCGTTTTCATCAGGAGGTCCAGGCTCAAAATCAGGAGAAGCAACAGGAGGAAATTCAGCATTAACGATTAAAGTTCCTCTGTCAGGCTCACTAGGGTATGGATTAGTTAGATCTAATTTTACACCTGCTATTACTATTGTATTCCCCAATTGAACTTCTGCACATCCATCTGCATTTGGAATATGTCCATATTTTATTTTTATTTTTCTGTATTCTATAAAATCCCTATTATCTACTCTTTTTTTATTATTTAATAAATTTAGTATGAGTTTTTGCTTTATTTTAGGTATAAATACTCCATACTTGAAATCGCTCATGTTTGACCATACATTTTTAATACAGATTCTAACGAACTGCGAATGGTTTCTTTTTGTATCTCATAAATTTTCTTTATAGCTTGAATACCCATTTTCATAAGATTGCTGAATTCTTCTACTGTTAAAGTACCATCCATTTGTAATAAAAGAATTTTATTCAATGAAGGCATCATGGCTATTGGCATGTCTGCTTCGGAATTCTGATCTTCATCTCCTGTAAGATCAACAATTAATTGATCGTGAATTTTACCTACGGAAACTGCAGCAACTAGATCATAGAGGAATATTCCAGCATCAACGAGTGCTAAACTAACAGCATTTATACTTGCGACTCTAGTACTACCATCAGCGTTCAATACTTCAATATAAACATCTATCGTACTTCTTGGAAATAAGTCTTTTTTTATACACCCACCAAATGCTTCTTTTATAACTTTTGAAATTTCTATTTCTCTTCTAGTTAATGCGGGAGATTTCCTTTCTTTAACAGAAAATGGAATCATATGATATCTAACTCTTACCATGCTTTCTTGTGGTAAAGCCAATTGTTTAGGATAATATTCTCTGGGTCCATAAACTGCAGCTATTACTTTTGTGTTCCCCATTTCAAAATAGGCCGAACCATCGGCATTTTTTAATACGTGCATCTCAGCTTTAATTGGCCTTAATTCATCATTCGCTCTTCCATCAGATCTTTTAAATTGACTCATTTTAAGATGTCTTATTTAGTTTAGATTCTAATAAATTCTTTATTCTATCTGTTAAGCCTGGAACATGCGATTCGTTTTCAATTTTCTGAATAACCTCGCCCAATATCTCAATTTTATTAAAATCTTGGGTCAATGCTACTACTCTACCATTCTTTCCCACAATTATTCTTATACCGAGCATTTGCTTAATCATGTTTATCATTGATTGATTTTTTCCAATTAATCTAGGTATCTTTCCAGGAGTTATTTCATAAATATACCCTTCTGTTATTTTTCCCAACCCTTTTTTCTTAATTGATAACGTTGGTGGTGAAAATCTGTCAAAGCTAATTATTTCTGCATAAATCACATCGTTTATTGAAATCAATTTGTTTAAATCAGAATAAAATTGCCTCTCTTTTTTTATAGCGTTGGAAAATGGCAATATTGCTTCATGAAAAGAATTTATATCAACATTCCATGAAAAAACTTGAAACTTAGTTACAATTCCTACAACTCTATCTCCTATACTTGGATAGTACTTACCTTTTAAAGGAATTACATTAATTTCTTTAGAATCTGTTTTTTCATATAATCCTAGTATTCCCGAAAATATGTTAGGACCTATTTTATAAGTTGTTAGACCTGGTTTTAAATCATCTCCAGTCTCCAATAATGTAGAAGGCAATACTATTTCTCTCTTCATATCACTTTTACACTTTTAATGTTTACCTTTCCTTTGCATATTTCATTTAATTTTTTGATCAAAATTTCTTGAGTTCCAGCTGGAATTTCTAATTCGCCTTCCCATGACCTATCATTTTTCCAAGTTGAAGATGTTATAGTACCGCTTTTACTTAAAAGTTGATTATAAGCTTTACCTGCACATTCAGGTGGCAACTCTATTCTAAGTATAGCCTTTGCCTCTCTTATAGGTATAATTTTTTTAAGAATCTTAATTATTTCAGAAGCTTGAAGTTCAGGATCTTTAAAAGGATCAATTCTTACCTTTGCTTCATTCATTGCCAATTCTACTCTTTGTGGAGGTATAGGCGCATTTGTTCTTGTATCAATGCAATTTCTTGATATGAAGTCAATTATTCTTTTTTTATTTTCTTCGATTAACTTATTTCTTCTTTCAGCTGTTATAGGAAGTTCTCCTTTCTTAATAATTTCTTCAGCAATCTTCTTTATATCCGTTGTTCCAAAAACTTTAGTTAAAGAAGCTGCTGTTGCTTTTTCCCCTTTGTTAACATCCTTATATATTATATCTGAAACTAAAACGTTGTCTAATGTATTTCTTTTACCAAGCTTGAAATCCCATGCTAGATCAGAATCTACAAGAATCTCAAACTTTTCCCCGTGAGATGTATATTTTGCGGTTACAGTTGGCAAATTTCACACCCTGAAATCTATTTTCCATAGAAAATTGATTATAAATAGCTTTTTATTTCTTCTAGTGTTAGTCTCTTAAATTTCTTTGTATAAACATCTACAGTTGCTGCTTCAATTTCTGCTGGAGAAAGCTCTCTCTCTACTGCCTTCTTTAAGACTTGTATACCAAATTTTATACCTTCTTTTAAAGATAAAGCCTTATTAGAAAGTTCTTTCTCTAGTATTTCTTGCGCTATTTGTGAACCTGCACCTAATACATGAGCTTTATAGCCTGCATAGGCTCCACCTGGTTCGGTACCCATTAAAATTGGCTTTGTATCATCAATACCTGCAACTAAAAATGCTACACCAAAAGGTCTTGCGCCAGCATATAAAGTATAATTTTGCTTAAGATCGCAGATTCTTCTAATAAGTGTTTCAGGAGGAATAGGCTCGTCATATAGCAATCTATGGATTTGTGCGTCATTCCTTGCTATATCTATCAACACTCTTGCATCAGGACCTAAACCAGCATAAGCGAAGCCTATATGGTCATCGATTTTTACAATTTTTTCTATTGTCATTTCATCTAATAATGGAGAAAATTTCCTTCTTTCCGCTAATAGTAAGACTCCATCTGTACACAATATCCCTATCGTTGTTAGCCCTCTTTTTACAGCTTCAAGGGCATATTCTACTTGATATAATCTACCATCTGGTGAGAAAATTGTTATAGCTCTATCATATCCCATACTAGGAGGTGAAAACATTGTCCTTAATGGATATAATAAATTTAAGAAGCTTATTAAGCTTTACATATTAAATTTATTCTGTAATCATTCGATACATGACCGATTTGAAAGTAAAAATAAAAGTTGAGACATTTTGCCATGCTACAGAGGATCTTAATAAAGTATTGAAATCTATCCAAAATGTAATTGGATTAGAACCTCAAAAATATAAGCTTAGCAAGTTGCTTGGTCATTGGAAGAATCCTATAATACATGTATATGTTGAAATAAATGAAGAAGAAGAAGCTATTAGTATACTAAAAAATTTATTCTCTAAAATGGATGAGAAAGACAAAAAAATAATCTTTCATAATAAAGAACTATACATGGACGAGCAAGGAAAAATGTATTTGAGATTTGATAAACAAGAAGCATATAATGGCAGGTTAATGCTTAGCTCGAGTGACGATATTATTAAAGTAGTTATACAAATTCAAAATATTAGAAAAGAAAAGATTATAGAAACTTATAAATATTTAGGTATTTTTCATGAATAAATTCGTCGATTTATTTATTTTACCATCTAATGATCACATTGCAACAAAAGAAATAATAAAAACTCTTAAAGATTTTGATTATATACTGATTGGCATTGATAAAAATTATTATACGGATGAAATAAAAGAAATTTGCGATAAAGAAAATATAAAGGTTATACAAAGGACAAATAATCTAAATGAAAAAAGATATGATAAAATTTTTAAATACACAAAATTGACATATAAAAAGGAAATTATTGAATTAACGCGAAAATACAGATATAATTCTTTAGTGATCGATATAAATAAAATTAAGGAAGTTGATGAACAATTGTTGAATTTCATTTCTCAAAGAGGTGTAGGAATAGAAATATTGTATTCACAATTATTAGATACAGATATCGTAAAGAATAGATTAAATATACTGCGGTTAAAGGATATTTTAGAATATTGTTTAAGAAAAAATATTACCGTTTTTATATCATCAGGTGCAAGCCATTCAAGACAAATTAGAAGTGCAATAGATGTAGCAAGCTTTTTGAAATGTTTAAATTTAAAAAAATATGAGATAAAGTCATTGCTTGAAATTAAAAGAGTTTTAGAAGTTTTAAATTATGAGATATAAGAGAAGATATATTCTATTGAGATTGTACGATGAAGTAAATTCGGAAGAATTTGAAGAGATATTAATTAAAACTTTTTGTGAACTTTTTGGTAAGATTAATTTTTCAATGTCAGGCTTTAAATTATTTCACTATGATAACAAGCATAAAGTTGCTGTTATTAGATTTTACCATAATTATATAGATGAATACAGAGCTGCTATTTTTTACTTAAATAAGGATGGAAAGAAAATACAAGCAAGATGTGTTTTAGCATCGGGGACGTACAGAAGAATTAAAGAAAGAATAAAATCTTTTTAAATTGCTAATTATAATTGAGTTTGTGAATATAAAAGGAGCAATATTAGCAGGTGGTTATGGAAAAAGATTGAGACCTTTAACAATCTATTATCCTAAAGCTCTTATAAAGATAAAAAAAGATTATACTATACTTGAAAAGCAACTAAATGATTTTAGATTTGCAGGAATAAACGAAATTTATTTACTTGTAGGATATCTTCACGAAAAAATAATGAATAAATTCGGTAAAGATTGGAAAGGTATAAGACTTGAATACTTTATTGAAGAAAAACCTGCTGGAACTCATTATGCAATAAAAAATGCGTTGGAGAAGTCTAATAGCGATTTGGTAATCATGAATGGAGATATAATAAGTGACTTTAATATAAAATCATTTATTGAATATTCAAGTAGGAGAAAAGAATTAATTACTATAGCTGTTACACAAATGCCTAGTCCTTATGGAATTGTAACCATCGAAGAAAATAAGATAGTAAACTTTATTGAAAAACCTAAGCTGCCTCATTATATAAATGCAGGTATATATTACATAAAAAAGGAAGCACTGGATTATTTTAATAGAGAATATAATTACAATGATGTTGAGAGAACTGTTTTTCCTATCGCAGCAATTGATGGTCAAATTGCATGTTATAAAGAAGATGTATTTTGGATTTCTATTGATTCAATAAAAGATGTTGAGAATGTAAGAGAAATGTATAAGAATAGAGAAGATAAACCATGGGGATGGGAAAATATTGTGGTTAGCAATAACAAATACTTGGTAAAGGAATTGTTTATAAAAAGTAAATTCAGAACAAGTATACATTATCACAATAGAAAAGATGAAACATTGAATGTAATAAGAGGTTCTGGTAATGTGGAAATTTACGATGAAAAATTTAACGTTATCGAAAAGAAGACACTTCAACCACGTACTACAATAAGAATAATGCCAAAGGTAATTCATTCTATTATAAGTGAAGATAATTTATTATTAGAAGAATATAGCACGCCCCATGCAAATGATGTGGTGAGGGTAAAAGACTTTTATTTAAGATAACGCCGCCTGTGGGATTCGAACCCACGACCCCTCGGTTAACAGCCGAGTGCTCTACCGGGCTGAGCTAAGGCGGCTTTTGTATTGATTAATTAATACTTTGATTTAAAAATGTATTTTTTGTATTATTTAATAAAACGCTTTAATTCTTTAACGGCTGAAACCATGTTTGTTAGTTTCGCTTTAGCAACCTCCCAACTTCTTGTTCGTAACCCGCAATCTGGATTTATATAAATTATTTTTTCATTTTTTAGTATATTGAAAGTGTACAGTATCCTATCTTTAATCAATTCTACAGGTTCAATAAAATCTGTATGAACATCAACAACTCCCAATCCAATTTCAAGATCGCTGGAGTATTCTTTAAATTTTTTTATAAAAGAAAAACCTTTTCTAGATTTATCATTCAGACCTAATTCTCTTGTGTCTCTGTTTGAGAACTCTAAAGCTAATTGCTTAAGGTTTTTAACTTCTAATATATAAGGGAATAACATACTATAATCTTTAGAATAACATATATGACAAACAAACTTTGCATTAATTCCTTTAGTACTCTCAATTAAAGATTCAATAAATATTGGTATTTCATCAGGAACTGTTGTAGCAGCTGGTTCATCTATTTGTATAATCTCTGCTCCATTATCTACTAGAGATTTCACATTTTCTCTTATTACATTTTTAGCTAATTCAATTGCAAGTTCTCTCTTAGCTTCTAACTTTTCTTTATAATAATCATTGTATTTCCCTATCCATTTTTGCTGATAATACGTATTGAAAGACCAATCTGCTAAAGTGTAGGCCCCTGTGATAGGCACCTTAATTTTCTTTTTTGTATGATACTTAACAAAGAGGTATTCTTTTAAATGATAAGGCATTTTTAATTTGGGTTCTGAAATCACTTCTCCTTTTGGAAAATATTGATTATCAAAAACTCTAACTTCACCAACAAATCTAAAACCTTCAATAAATTGAAGAGGATAATGATACATTTCTTTTCTTGGTTGTTCCCCATTAAAAATGATATCTAAACCTACATTTTCGAATAATTTTATAGCGTATAAGCTAGCGAAGTTTTCTATCTTTTCTTTGTATGTTTTATATCCTCCATTTAAAAGCAACTTTTCTAATTCTTCTAGATTTTCAACACCTAAAGATTTTCCTTGCTGTAAAATTTCTTTTATTTCTTCTATTGTCAAGTTCTCCTTAAACATTGGATGTCTTGATAAGCTTCCAATTTCTTGTGTTAAAAAAAATTCTGTCATGGATTAATTGTCTTTATCTTACTGAATAAATTAACTTTATCCATTGCTACATCATATGGTAGTCTATCTAAATCTGATGAATTAATTACATAAACTTCATCTTTATTCTTTAACACGTGAAGAATACGATGAATTTGTTTTTTTATGTATTCAATATTTTCTATATAAGATACGAAAGAATCTACCAGACCTAGAGCGATTTTAAGATTAAGATCTTTAATTTTATTTAAAATTTTCTCCCTATCCCAATAACATAAATCTATCCCTATAATATCAATATTTAATTCATTTAATAATGGTATAATTTCTAAGTTTCTCATATAGTATATATTCAAAGTAATAATAGAAGTGGCAAACCTCTTTCTAAGATTATCTAAGAAATGATTTAAAATATGTAATTCATCTTTGTTTACATTCCGTGTTCCTAAAACCGGAGAAATTAAATGTAAAGCGCCAATATTTTCTGAAATATAATTTAAATCTTTTAGTATACAGCTTGTAAGATCGAAAAGAAGCTCGTCATATTTTTTATAATAAATATTTTCAGATAGATAAACAATGCTCAATGGGTCTATTATACAAACGCTTGTTTTATGCGAATCATTGATAAGATTTAAAAAATAATAATCCCTTATTATAGGCCTTTCAAATTCTATTTTATCATTTATTATAGGCACTCTATAAAAGAAATTCGTTTCGAACCACCTTATTAATGGTCCTTGAGTAATACCTTTATAGTTACAGATAGGCCTTAGCAAATCTTGCCAAGCTAACATGCCATCATACACAAAATCCAAATTAGAATTTATTTGTAATTCTACTAATTTCCTAGTTTCTTCCTGATAAACTTTCATCAATTCCTTATAGTCGATGTTCTTTTTTTCAAATTCTCTTAATGCTTTTCTTAATGATTTACTTCTAGGGAAAAGTCCTGTAAGGTATGCTTTTATCATCTTTTTCTATATTTGATTAATAATTTATACAAGTATTCTACGTCCAACGGAGAAGACAATATTAAAGCGTCTAAATAGTTCTCAAAATCTTCAAACATGCTTAAGTATTCATCAAAAGAAAGCAACTTATTATTTCTTATTAAACCAAATTTATACAAAAGATCTTTATTTTTATCAGTTGCAACAACATAATAACAATGTAATTCCTTATTATTTTTTCTTACAGTCTTTATTATTTCTTCATTTATTTCTTTAATGCTTGAAACTTGAGTTGTTACAAAAAAGTCAGCCTTAGATTCCACCCTTCTTAAAGTTAAATTCGTTAGTAGTTTATAATTTGTTAATGGTAAACCTAACTTAATATCTTGGATTTTATCATCAGATTTCAAGTATTCTAAAACGTTTTCTAATTTTGAATCATTAAAAATTTCTAATTTATCCTTTTCTGGTAAATCACCTTTTACTAATAAAACCTCCTTTATATTGAATAACTTTGCACCGTAGATTTCAGATTTAAGTGCTAGCAAATTCCTATCAATTACTCTTAAATGCATTACCGGTTCGAGACCTAGTTGTTTTAATAAAATAGAAACAGCTAACGAATTAGCTTTTACATGACCCATAGGGTTGTCAGGGACATTAAATTTATCAACTACATTAGAAAGTAGCATAATTTGATTTACAATCTTTTCTCTCTTGGTAGAAATATCTAATTCATAATGAATGTGCAATTTGTTCTAACTTACTTGTCCATATATAAAAGCATGTGTGATAAAATATTAATATAATAATTTTTTACAATAATTTACTTACTTTTCTAACAATATTTAATACAAGATTTGCCCTTTCTTCTACACTCATACTAGGAATAAAATAAGGAATATATCCAAAATATTCATATGCCTTTATTATAAGTTTATGAATTTCTCTACCCTCTTCATAAGTTTCATATCTTATATCATCGACTACATAGTTTTCAATTTGCTCTAATATGAAAATCGCTTTATAATTTCTACTTTTACATATTTCAATATAATCTTTACTCGGCTCTAAATCTACGGACCACAAATAAGCTATGCCATCAATCGCGCTTCTATCTAAAAAAGCAATCGTATTGTCAGGAATGTCATTTTCCAATTCTAGCTGTATTTTTAAAATTAAATTTTGTAATTCTCTCCTTTTATTTTTATTAATAAAGTCATCCTTGTTAAATAAACCCCTTTCGATTGCTATTCGGGCAGCTTCATTTACTGTGAAAAATCCTAACTTCTTTAAATGATTAACTAATGTTGTTTTACCTGCACAAGGACCTCCTGAGATTACATAAAGTTCTTTCATTCAATTATGAAATTATTTAAAGTTCTAAATCTTTATATCATTGAGTGGAAAAATCAATAAATTTACCAAAACTGAATGCCGTAAAATATTCCTTGAATTTACTAAAGTCAAATAAAGTAATTGGATTAGGTTCTGGTAGCACAATTGAGATGTTAATTGAAGAAATAAGTAAAATGCTTAGGATTGAGAATCTTGATGTTTACTTCATTCCTGCTTCCACACAAACATACTTTAAACTAATAAATTTAGGAATAAAACCCGCTAGCTTAGATACGATCGATGAAATAGATATTACTTTCGACGGTGCAGATGAAGTAGATGAAAGAAAATATGTATTAAAAGGAAGGGGTGGAGCTCTATTTAGAGAGAAAATACTATCATATTTTTCAAAAAAATACATAATCATTGTTGATGATTCAAAATATTCAAAGAAAATAGGAGAAAAGTCTAGTGTTGCAATTGAAGTATTACCATACGCTATCAATCCAGTTTTTAAAAAAATTCAAAAGATATGCAAAAAAGCAGAAATACGATATGGTGGAAGAATTAAAGATGGCCCTATAATTACAGATAATGGAAATTATATTATAGATGCATATTTTGGTGAAATTGATGACCCCCTTGAATTATCTAATCAGATTAACAGCATATGCGGTGTTATAGAAAATGGTATATTTTATCAAAACATAACAAAAATTATTGTAGGTTATGAAAAAGAAGTAAAAGTGTATTAAATTAAGAGCGCATATACCATAATTACACCTAGAAAGACAATCGAAATGGTATTTAATACTTTAATTAATGAATTTAAAGAAGGTCCTGCTGTATCTTTAAATGGATCACCTACTGTATCACCCATCACAGCGGCTTTATGTACATCACTTCCCTTTCCACCTAGGTTACCCAATTCAATATATTTCTTCGCATTATCCCATGCAGCTCCAGCATTTGCCATTAAAAGTGCAAGAAAAACTCCGCTTACTACACTACCGATTAACAATCCTCCTAAAGATATAGGCCCTAATATGAAACCGACGATGAGTGGTGTAAGAATTGCTAAAAGACCTGGGGCAATAAGCTCTTTCAAAGAAGCTGAAGTTACCATGCTTATGCATCTCCCATAATCTGGTTTTGCTGCACCATTTAAGATGCCAGGAATTTCTTGGAATTGTCTTCTTACTTCTAATACCAATTTATAAGCAGTCTTTCCAACAGCATTAATCAAAAATGAACTGAAAAAGAACGGTAATAAACCTCCAATTAATAATCCAACTAAAACTCTTGGATCTGATAGAATAAATTGAATCGTACCATTTGGATAAGCTTGTAAATACCTTGGTATTTGAGAAGCTCTCACCATAACTTCTGATTGAAAAGCTTGGAATAATGCTAATGCTGAAAGAGCAGCGCTAGCAATAGCAAATCCCTTCGTTGTAGCTTTAACAGTATTGCCTATTGCATCCAATTTATCGGTCACAACTCTAACATCTTCTCCTAATCCGCTCATTTCGACAATGCCATTTGCATTATCTGTTATTGGACCAAACGAATCTATTGACATGATCATTGCAGTTAGAGAAAGCATGGCCATTGTTGCAATAGCTGTTGAATAAACACCAAATATATAACTGCCTGTTGAATTATATCCTAAAAAGTAACTAATAATGATAGCAGCTACGATTAATACAGCAGCAGGAGCAGTGCTGCTTAAACCCACTGAAAAACCTGCTAAGAAATTTGTAGCAGCGCTGGTTCTTGAAGCTTCAGCAACAAATTTTGTTGGACCATAACTATAAGAAGTAAAGTAATCCACAATCCTTTCTATTAATACAACAACAATTACACCTAAAATTGTAGAAACGAAAATACTTAATGCTATATTTGATGGAAATAAAGAATAAGTAAGGAAAAAGTTTATTAATATCGCTAAAATCGCTGCAACAATAAATGCTAAATCTAAAACGCGCATAGGTTGTAATTTATTTCCTAATTTTGAATTTACTATGAATGACGCAATTATTGAAGAAATAATTCCAGAAGCTCCAATTAATAATGGAAAGAATATTAAGTTGTAAGATAAGCTTGCTATCAGACTATTGCCTGATAATTGAACAGCTAAAACACCTAATATGATTGCAGCTATTCCAATTACAACATACGATTCATAAACATCTGCTCCCATACCTGCACAATCACCTACATTATCTCCAACATTATCTGCAATTACTGCGGGATTCCTCGGATCATCTTCAGGTATACCCACTTCAACCTTACCAACAATATCTGCACCAAGGTCGGCCGCCTTTGTGTATATTCCTCCACCTACTCTCATGAACATAGCTATTAAACTTGCTCCAAATCCTAATCCAGCTATGAGTGCAGGTTGTTGTAAAATTAAATTATTGTAAATAAATACAAATATTGATAACGCAAGTAATGCTAAGCCTGCTACAGAAAAACCCATAACACTTCCTCCTCTAAATGCTAAACTTAAGGCAGGACCCATTCCTTTTTTTGCTATATTAGCAACTCTTGAACTAGTTCTTACTGTTGTATTCATTCCTATATAACCTGCTAGTGCAGAAAACAAAGCACCAACGACGAATCCTTCAGCAGCTATTGGTGATACTAAAAAATAGATTAATATTGTTAACACTATGCCAATTGGCAACAGCACAGTATATTCTCTCTTTAAAAACGCATCAGCTCCTATCCTGACTGCATTTGCAATTTCCTTCATTTTTGCTGTTCCTGGATCAACCTTCAAAAGTAAAAATATTTGTATCAATGAGTATACTAATGCTATTATAGCCGAAATCCACGCAACATCATAAATCGACATAATAGTTTATTTTATGAATAAATAGTTTATAATATAAACTTTATTCAATTTAAATACAAACTATATCTATTATCAGAATGAAATATTTCATATAAAGTGTCTTCGGATATTAAATGTAGTTTAGGAAATACTTTATATGATAAAAACATAGTACATTGCTTAACAGGAAGTGTTTCTGTTTATAAAGCAATTGATATTTCAAGATATTTAGTAAGATATGGAGCAAATGTTATACCTGTCATGAGCGAAGATGCAATTCATCTAATCTCTCCTGATCTCATGGAATATGCAACAGGAAATAAGGTTATTACAAAGATTACAGGTGAAGTTGAGCATGTCAAAGTTTTTGAACGATATAGAGTTGATATGATACTAATAGCACCTTCAACTGCGAATACAATTAGTAAAATTGCTAATGGTATATCTGATACGAATGTCACACTAATAGCATCAATCGCTTTAGGAAAAGGCATACCGCTATTAATAGCTCCTGCTATGCATGAGCCAATGTATAGAAATCCTATATTGATTGAGAATATAAAAAAGTTAAAGAGTTGGGGAGTACATTTCATTGAACCTCGTATAGAAGAAGGCAAAGCAAAAATTGCAACTGAAGATTATGTATATTATAAGGTCTTGGATATATTAACACCAAAGGATTTAAAGGGTAAAGAAGTTGTGATCACGACTGGTTCTACAAGAGAATATATTGACGCTATAAGATTTATAACGAATCCTTCAACAGGTAAAATGGGAAACGCATTAGCTTTAGAAGCTAAAGTTCGAGGAGCAAATGTTACATTACTTTTTGGAGATATAAAAGGAGAAATCCCTTACGAGATTGAAGCATTACATTGCGTCACATCTGAAGATATGATAAAGGAAATTAACAAAATATTTTCTAAGAGAAATGTTGATTTCTTTGTATCAGCTGCAGGAATTACAGATTATAAACCATCTAATAGATACAAAGGTAAAATTGAAACTTCAAAAGTAAATAAAATTAGCTTAGAACTGGAAACTACGCCTAAAATCATAAGATACGTGAAGGAAATATCGCCTCAGACAAAAGTTATTGCGTTTAAGGCCGAATACGGACTAAATGAATATAGAATAAAAGAAATAATTAGCGAATATGATTTTGTCGATTATATAATTTTCAATGATGTGTCTAGAAACGATATAGGATTCGAAAGTGACTTTAATGAAGTTATAATAGCATATAATAACAAAATGGAAAAAATTGAGAAGGCGAGAAAAGATCAAATTGCAAAAAAGATTTGGGACGTTATAGCTAGAGAAATTAAATAGACCATGCGGTTAAATTGTAATTATTATAACTTTTAATAAGCTGTTGTAAATTAATGCCTATGCTTCTATAAATAGTTTCGGCACTTGAGATCAAAAGTCTGGTGTACTCTTCAAGTGAGTATGCCCCTTTAAATGTTTCGTAGGCAGAGACCCTATTAATACCTTTATTGTTCTTATAAATATAATAAACTAAATCTCCTTCTTCTACTTCTTTATTATAATTTTTTAATTGTAACGCAGCAATTTTATGAGCTACATTAACTTTATACTCTTTTGGATTTTTTCTTAACCTTTTACTAATTGCTAAATTTTCTATAGAGAAAGCGCTTTTATTGAGTTTACTTAAGGTCTCCTTAACAACCTCTATACCTTTATAAATGCCATATCGGTATATTTCATCTACATTATTGAAACTGAATATTTCCTTTATAAGTTGCATTTGAAAATCCCTGATAAACAAAGGCGTGTCGATTCTTCTTAATTCTATTCCTCTAGCTTCAACATCTCCTTCATATGTTATTCCATAATACCTTTTTAATGCAGAAATTGAACTATTCTTGAGTTGTAGAAAAACGATAAACTTAAAATGCTTATCAATTGAAACTGATAAGCCTATACTCGATCTAATATGTTCCACAAGCATTTCATAATCTTCTATAGAAGCATCTTTTTTAGTTACAAATAGAGAGTCAACATCGCCATATATTAGTCTAAATCCTTTATTTTCAGCTATTTTTTTGGCTTTATACATGATATTTCTAGAAATACGATTAATTTCTTCAAAAGTAGCTACATTTCCAAATCTATTCCAGCAGCAACCCGAAATTCCATAAAATGTTACCAAAATTAGCTTTAAAGCATTCAATCTCTCCTCGCAATAAAGCTTTTCATCACCTTTTAAATTTTTAATAAGCTTTTTTAACCTAAGCCTTCTTTCAAGCCAAGGTTGAATAATATAGGGCATTAATTTAAATGAATCAGAATAGTTAATGTCTTCATAGCTCAACCTATTTTTAAGAATTATGCTAGGATACTGTGAATCAAAATCTATAGCCGCGACATTCATGTGAATTCTTCCAGTTTCAGGTGAGAAAGTAACACCACCTCTGTCTCTCCAAGTCAATTCTGCTAGATCCCTTATAGGTTCGAAGTATTCTTCTTTAGGTATAACATAACCTCTACGAATAAGCTCATAACAATTCCTTGAATCGATACTTTTGTTGCTCAGCCATCTTGTAGCTAGACCTATCGGCACAAATGAAAATCTAGTCCTCTCTATGATTCCTGCTACACCAAACCTATTTGCGTTAAATCCATAGAATATATTCCCAAGCAATATTCGACCACCAAAAGAACCTTGGTCATAAGCCTTTGTTTGATCTCCATATCTGCCAATTTCTAAATTTAGACCATGCAACTTAGCAATTTCTCCCAAAATTTTTACACATCTATCTGCTTTTGGAGAATAAAGCAGATCCGGATCCTTCGAATTTACTACCTGAATGAAATTTTCTAAAAGCTCTTCTTCTGAACCTTCTAGCAATAAGCTTTCATTTTCAAAAAGAACTTGAATGCTTTCAATGGTATTTCTGTCTTTTAATATTCTAGAATTTAAGTTGAAAAACATTATCGAAAAAGGAGGAGGAAATATTTGATACTCATCGTCAATTTTATGGATATTTATAAGTTTATCGCTCTTACATTCAACCAATACTTTACTTGTAGGTTCTACATTAAGTTTTTCAAAAAGATATTTTTGAACGTATTTTAAATCTACGTTGTATAGATTTCGTACATATTCATTATTTTTAAGAGAGTTTATAAGGTCTCCGTAAATTCGGGTATCAGCTAATTCAACTTTTAAAAGCTGATACAATCTTTTACTCTTTAAAGAAGTGAATTTGAAAACTTTTGTAACACGATTAATTTCAGGAATGCTATTAAGTATATTAATTAATTTCAACGATAATTCTTCATCTTTAGGTTCTATGTAAAACGAATTGATAAAAGTGTCTTTTAACCTAATTAGCTTTCCGTCGATTGTTTTTATCCAAATTGTTGCATTATTTTGTTTTATATAAACATCCAGAAGCCATCCTTCATAAGTGCCCATTTGTAAGTTCCTTTAGTTTTTCCTCGAGTTTTACTATTCTTTTTTCAAGTTCGCGAATTTTCTGATCTTTTTCTTCTATCATCTTTTTCAATAAATTTATTTTACTCTTATTATGCAAATTTGCCATTAAGTTCAAGTTATCTATTACTAGAGGCAATCCTGAATTCGCCATCGCAGCGTATTCGTAATCCCAAACCTCCTTAATTAGCTGTTCAAAGGATTCTTTATATTCGACATCTCTTATTAAAGGTAACAAGTTTTCTTGCAAGCTATTCAACATGGCTTGGTATTTTTCTCTAAACGGTATCGTTATCCTTCCCATTTCTTGAAACTGAAAATTGATAATTGAGGTCTTATAATTTGTATCTTTTGCATAATGCTTGATAAGACATGCCTGCACTCTACTGCCTTTAATACGAAAAAATACGGCTACATGTGAAAAGTGCAAAACAAAATGAGGTAAACGAGGTTCTAAGTCTTCATATTCTAAAGTTACTATTAAGGATATATTTCTTTCAATACAAAATCTTAAAATTTTATAAAAAGAAAGCTTCAAATTTTCGAAAGCTACTTTCCTATTTAATGCAGAATCTAAGAATTTGTTTATGCCATCAAAAATAACAACCTCAATTTTTTCTTCAGCTATATGTTTTAAAAGCTCTTCAACAGATTTAGGCTGTCTTAACTCATTATATGCAGCTACAAAATATACGTCTCTTGCTAAATTTGTAATTTCATAACCTTCCATCTTTGAATATAGAGCCAAGATATCAAAATCTATGAAGTTCTTTGAAGAATAATAGTTTGTATTGTTTATGTATGCAATTTTACCTTCTATTGAAAATTTTACAAGTATACGATGAATGAAATGTCGTAAAAACAATGGATTGCCATAGAATAAATAGAACTTTCCTTTTTCAATACCGCCTATTAAAGAATCAAGTTCATTAATTCCAAGATAAAAAACTTCCTTTGATATTTGTGATAGCTTAAGTGCGCTTATAAAGTTTATAGCTGTAATCGCTTTATGGTTCATATTTGACTGAAAGGATTTCCCTTATATTCGGTAGCCGCTTAGATATAACGATTAATGAATAATACTTTAAAAGTAGTTCACTGAGGAGGAAGTCAAATAAGTTAACATTATACCTATGCTTCATCAACAATTTTTTTATTTCTGATATTTAAACTACTTAGATATATTTGTTCATTCGTTAGATTATCAAAGATTATTTGTAATAAAATACTAAAACTATTTTGATCCCTTTATTACAAATAATATCTCATCTGCTATATATGCACAATGATCCGCTATCCTCTCTAGATATCTCATTATTAAAAGGTTGGCTATAGAGCATTTTCCTCCTTTGTATACTAAAGCTTTATAGAAATATTCCTTGTAAGCTTTATCTATTACTTGATCCATATTTTTAATTTCAATAGCCAGATCTTTATTTCGCTCTAACATAGCTTTTATTGTTAGATTTAACATACTCTTAACCTTTTCAATATTATTTTGAACGTCAGCATCTATACATTCATCTAATGAAAGATTCGCTTCATCTAAAGCTAAAGCAATGTCATAAGAATATCTGCTTATCCTATAAAGATCATAAGATATCTCCATTGCAGATTTAGCGAATCTTAAATCGGTAGCCATAGGCTGATATCTAACTAAAATTTCCAGAATTAATTCACCTGCTTCTTCTTTTAGTTTCCTTAGTTTATCGCTTATTTCCTTCAATTCTTTAGCTGTATGATGCTTTTTAAAGTATGCCAACATGTCCAATGATTTTAAAGCTTCTTCTGACATTTCATTTAAAATTAATTCAAGCTTCTGAAAAGCTAGATCTATTAGTCTAACCATTATATTCTCCCTGCTACATATTTTTCAGTAAGTTCATTTTTTGGATATGTAAAAATATTCTCAGATTGACCCCATTCTACCAACCTTCCGTCATAGAATAAAGCTACATAATCCGATATTCTTGCTGCTTGTTGAGGATTATGACTTACTAGGATAATAGTTATTTGTTCTTTTAAGCTTATCAAAAGCTCTTCTATTTTCCTTGCACCCACTACATCGATTTGTGATGTCGGTTCATCTAAAAGCAATACCTCAGGCTTCAAAGCTAAAGCTCTAGCTATTACCAGTCTTTGTTGCTGACCCCCTGATAAAACAGATGCAGGTTTATTTAATCTATCTTTAACTTCGTCATAAAGGTTTGCTCTAATTAACGCTTCAGTCACAGCGTTAATTAAATCTGCTTTATTCTTTATTAACCCATTGGCTTTTAGAGCATAAGCAACGTTATCGAATATACTCATATGATAAAAAGGATTTGGTTGTTGAAATACGATTCCTACCCTTCTTCTAAGCCTTATTGGGTCAATCTTAAATATATCTTGACCATAAAATTTTATTTCACCTTCAATTTTAACATTCTTTTTTAGTTCCGATAATCTATTCAATAGTTTTAAAAATGTGGATTTACCTGAACCTGAAGGACCCATTATAGCAAATATGGTATTTTTAGGTATTTTCAAATTGCAAATATCTTTTAAAATATGTTTATTTTCTATCCAAACATTCAAATGATCAATTTCAAAAACGTAATTCTCCATAAAATTATAACTTCCTTCTAGTAAAAATTCTTGCAAGTGTGAATAAAATAGTGACTGTTAATGCTAAGATTAACGCTGCTCCCCAGGCAACATCTAACCAATTATTATAAGGACTAAATGCAAAATTAAAAATTAAAGAAGGCACTCCTGTTATCGGAGAAGTCAAAGTTCTCAAAAATATGTTAAAAGAAGTAACTGTAGTAAATAATAAAGGTGCTGTTTCTCCAAATATTTTTGCTATTCCTATTAATATTCCTGTTATTACTCCCTCTCTACCTTCTGATAAAATTAATTTTATTACATTAGAGTCAGTTAAACCTAAAGAATATCCAACTTCAAGATATTCATCTTTCGATTGCCTTAAATTCTCTATCGCTTGAATTGTTGTATATGGGATCATAATAATACTTAAAGCTATGGCACCTGAAATACCGTTCAGTCCTAGTTTTAGATTTTGTACGAATATAATAAAGACAGAGATGCCGATTATTATTGTTGGAAACTCAACTAATGAATCAACAAGGAATCTTAAAATTTTTGCAAACAGTCCACCCTCATACATTACAATATATAATGCTGTTAAAATAGAGATGGGAATCGATATTAAAGATGCAATAATAGCCATGAAAATTGAGCCCTCTAAAACCGTTCCTATACCTCCTAACCCATCTCCAGGTAATGGCGGAATTCCTGTTAAAAATTCTAAACCGCCTTTAAAAATTACAGGTGCCCCTTTTATTAATAAGACAGATAATAACCAAGTGAAAGGGAAGAATAAAAAGATCGTCGATATAAAGGCTAGAAAGAAAACTAATTTATCTTTTACCATTTCTTACGAAAACAAATTTACCAATTAGAATAAATAATAAACCAATAACAAATAAGATTAATGCTAGAGAGAATAATGATGATAATTCTAATTCAGAAAAAGCTGAACCAAATTGGTTTGCAATAAGTGCTGGTATGGTGATTCCTGGTGCTAAAAGGCTGTAAGATATATTAAAAGAACTACCGATCGTAAGATCAACAGCGACAGTTTCACCTAATCCTCTACCATATGCTAATGTTATCGCTCCAAAAAGAGCTTTTCTTATGTAAGATAGCTTAATTTTAATCACGTGCCATTTACCTAAACCTAAAGCGTAAATGCTTTCGTCAAGAATATTAGGAATCTTTGAATAAACTTCTCTTATTAACGAGGAAGCAAATGGTGATATCATAATTGCTAATACGATAGAGGCCAAAAGATAAGATGCTGTAGAAGGTTTAGTTGAAAAAAAAGGTAAAAATCCCAAATAATCATGTAGAAAATTAAACAACTTTGTATTTAAAAAAGGGCCTAGTTCATAGAGACCCCAATATCCGTAAATAATCGTGGGGAAAGAAGCCATCAAGTCGTTTATATTTATAAATATACTCCTTATCCTGTCAGGTAAATATTCTATAATAAATATGCTTGAGCCTACAGCTAAAGGAATAGCTATAAAAATTGCTATAATTGAAACAACAATACTACCATAGATTGCTGGCATATACATGTAAAGAATATTGAAACCGATTGTTTCTAAAGCAGGCAAAGATGCAAACGCTATTGAAAATATTATAAGAAATAGTAATAAGCATAAAAAAAATGAGCCTATAAATATTGGTATAGCTGTTGTCTTGTTCATAATAGTTGATAGACTGGTTGATTATTAAAAGAAATTAATTTTAACTCGTTCAGTACAAAAGATTGCACATTTCCTGGTAATGGCAAATACCCGTTTATGATATTTTGTTGTTTCTGTCCTGTAGTAAATATAAATTCTAAAAATACATAGATCGCTATAGCTTTATTTTGATCATTGAAATTCTTTTGGACTACTAGATAAGAAAAGGTTACAATTGGATATGAGCTAGGATTGGGAGAATTTAAAAGCAACGCTGTGATGTTGGACCAATCTTGTGTAGCGTTGGGAAATTTACTTATATCTATACTTTGCAATGATAATGAAACGCTTTGAGGAGTTGGCAAAACATAATTACCAGCTGGATTTCTAATTGCAGCCGTTTGTAAATTATTAGCAATGGCATATTGCACTTCAACATAACCTATAGAAAATGATGTTTGTTTAACGTAAGCAGTAACACCGCCGCTTCCTTTACCAGCCAATCCTCCCAATTTATCTACAGGCCAATTAACCGTGTAACCATAACCTATATTTGAATTAACCCATATGTTTGATGACTTGAAAAGCCATAATGTAAAAACAAATGTTGTCCCGCTGCCATCACTCCTATGAACAGCTACAATCTTTTCATGAGGAAAATTAAAACCTGGATTAATAGATTGAATTAAACTATCATCCCAATAAATTATATTTCCTGAATATATTCCTGCTAGCACATCTGCAGTTAAATTCAAATTTCCATTTTTCGATGAATTGAAGTTAGGAAGATTAAATATTATAGCTACACCGCCTACAATGTCAGGGATAGTTATAACACTGCCCTTAACAGTAGTTGCATTACTCCATAAATCTGTTGGCATTGGAACATCAGTTGCACCAATATCATAAGTCCCTTTTATAAAATTATTAACGCCTGCACCACTACCAACAGCTTGATACGTTACTGCTATATTAGGGTAAATAGAGGAAAATTGTTGAATCCATGCTTGCATTTGTGGATTTATAAAAGTGCTACCTCCAAGCACTAACGATGCAGATATTTTAGATATGTCTATTTTTACTGAACTGGGACTATTGTTCTGATTTCCTAATAATAAATACATTGAAACACCCGCAATAATTATAACTGCAATAATTACTGCTATTACTAATTTAGATAAAGCCTTATTTCTCATTTTCCTATGAGTAGAATGTGTATTGTGTAAGAAAAACATTATGTAAATAAAATATAGAATGATAAATAATCTATATAGATTAAAAATTAAGGAGTTACTCTTTTATAAGAATTCAATGGTGCAGTATTTTTAAATATTTTAGGATGTAAGATCGCTGCCATTATTGATACAGCTTCAGAAATAAAGGGGCCATTTGTACTGAAATATTTCTTAGCTTCAACTGCAAATATATTAAATTTCTCATAAGCAATTGTATCCTTAATCCAATATTCTTCATAAATTTTCAAAGTATCATGATATGCTCTATTTAAATCAAAGCCGCATGGCCCGGCTATTATATATTCAGTATTAAAATTCAATATTTCACCTATGAAAATTTTTCTGGAATGTTTACCTTTTTCTCCAAAATCTATGCCGCCAGCAATCTCAATAATTTCTGGTACCCAATGTCCAGAACAAAAAGGAGGTTGAATCCATTCAAGAAACAATGTCCTTTTTTTAGTTAAATTGGAAGTTTTTGACTTTATATTCTCAATTCTGAATATTATGCTATTAACTAAATCCCTAGCTTCTTTCAATTTGCCTGTAATCTCTCCTATAATTAAAATTGATTGTAATATCTCGTCTATGTTTTTAGGACCTATTTCTATCACATTTCCATAGTTCCTTATACTTGCATTTAAAGTGTTAGGAGTTACTGCACAAACATCGCATAAGCTTTGCGCTATTATTATATCAGGTTTTATTTGCTCAATTGCTTTGTAATCTATTTCATACAATGACTCACCCTTCTTTGAAAAAATATTAATTACTGTATCTATCTCGCTTTCACTTAATTGTGAAGTATCAACTTTTGGTTTTACAACTATTTTTTTGTTGCTAGCACTATTTAATTGAGGACAAGCATATGTGATTCCTAAAACTTCTTCCTCTAATCCTAAAGCGTACAGTATATAAGTCGCACTTGGAATTAGAGATACTATCTTCATTGATAAATTATAATCTAACAAATTAAAACGTTTGACTTTACAAATTATTTAAATATTAGGAAAATACTATATTTATTAGATATATGCTAAAAATTAAGATAAATGAGGTCTTAATTGCGGTTATAATATCTATAGCTCTAATTATTGCAATACTATCTTTACCTGACATTTTACTTCCATTAGCTAAATATATTTTAACTGGTCTAGGCAATTATTGGTTTTTAGCCATATCTTTAATAGGCATAATACATGGTCTTAAGCCTGATGAACATACATGGCCTATTACAGTTTCTTATGGAGTTATGCAAAAAGATGTCAAGCATGCTTTATTATCCACGACAGTTTTCGCAGGTGCATTGACTTTAGTTTGGTCAGCATTAAGTTCTCTTGCTAGTGAAATTTTTTCAACATTCTTAAATTATAATTTAGATTCATATGTGGATATTATCGTAGGTATAACTATGATATCTGTTGCATTAGCTTTGTTAGCACATAAAAATAAAGGTGATTTAGAAAAGAGGGCTGATTATAAAATAATTTGGATTCATGGTATTGCTGCAGCGTTTGGGGGTGATTTTATAGTTGTATTGATCTTAACACTAGCATCAATTAGTTTTATACCCTATTCGCTAGGATTCCTTATAGGTTTTCTATTCGGCCTAGGTTCTTGGATATCACAAAGTATAGTTGTTGCATTAATTTATAAAGGGATGTTTAAAATGACAAAAGATGTGTCAATTATGATAAAAGCAGGTAGGCTATCATTATTTTTTTTAGGCATTTTTATGATTACTTTAGGTATGGTTTGAAAAATATCGTATTCTTTTTCTTAAATAAAATATTGCAATAAGTATTACTAAAAATATCAAGATCAAGAGAAATATCAATATACTATAAATTAGAGTACTTGATTCATATGATTGATTAAAGTTTGCAACATTCCCTACATAAGGCATTATTGATTTAATTTGATATGCGGTTAAGTTTATACTTATAGGCTGTCTTGGTCTAGATGAAAAATTTAGGGCGTTTAATATATTATTGGCAGAGGCATCTCTTAATGTTAATGATGGAAGAGAAAAACGCCACTCTATGAATTTCAAAATAGATTCAAATGAATATAATGTATGATCTATAAAATTAGTTTTAGAGTATGGTGAAATTATTAAAGCGGGAACACGAAATCCAAAACCATAAAGGTCAATCATTGGTGGTGGAACGTGGTTATAAAAGCCTCCATAGTCATCCCAAGTTATTATAATTAGACTGTTTTTCCAATATTGGCTTTTCATAACTGAATCTACAATATAAGTAACCCAGATCATACCTAATGTAATATTAGCAGGCGGTTGTTCACTTATTTCAAAGCTTGGTATTATCCATGAAATGGCTGGTAAGTTACCACTATTTAAATCCTTAAAAAAATCTTGTCTTGAAGCAAAATGTGAAGCATAATTTGTATTGTATGTTGAATTTTTTGCTGAAATTATCGAAAGATTAGGTTTTAGTAAATATATTCAAGTTGCTGTTCATGATGCATACACTTGGAGTAAAACAAATCCTAATGAGAAATGGGTAAAATCCTCTATAAAGGCTTATAATAATTTAAAAATGAAACCTTACATAATACCTATTTTACCTGGTTCTGCACCAAGCTATTTGTTTACAAGGAAATTGAAAATACCCATGATATCTACAGGTCCTGGTCATGGCGGTAGAGCGCATGCTCCAAATGAATATATAACCATAGATGCTATACCAAAAATAGCCCAATATACTGCAGCATTGATTCATCAAATTAGCTTAGATTTTTCTCACTCATAAAAAATATTATAATATGAAAAAGGGTTGGCAGAAGAATATAGAATTGGAACAGGTGGTTGGGCATATTTTTATGTAGGGTCCAGAAATAAATTGCATTATTACTCTAAAATATTCAATTTTGTTGAAGTTAACACTACTTACTATAATATACCTTCATTTGAAACTGTAAACAAATGGAGAAATACTGTTCCTCAAGATTTTTATTTTTCTGTAAGAGCAAATAAACTTATCGCAGAGAAATATAAATTTGCACATACAAATTTAAATATAGAACTTTTGGAAAAAATTGTAAAGATATGCAATATTTTAAAAAGTGATTTATTACATTTCTATATACCTAAACACTTAGAATTAGAAAGTGAATTCATCCAAAATTTTTCTAATTTGATAGGATCAGTAAATCTGTCTAACATTAAAATAGTTTTAGAATTTTCAAAGAATTTAACACATATTAACAAACAAATAATCAAATTCATGCAAGAAAATAATATTGTACATTGTGTAGATTTATCCAAGGATCAGAAACCTATTGTTAAGAATGATGTAGTTTACACAAGATTATTTGGAAAGGGAAAGCATAATATTTATCAATTTTCCGATGAAGATTTAATTGCGTTAGATAAAAAAGTTGTTTCTATCAATGGTGTAAAAAAGGTTGTATTCGCGTTTCATGGAGTAAAGATGTATATGGATGCGCTGAGGTATAAGCATTATAAAGAACAAGGTAAATTTATCCCCGTAACTAAATATAGAGGCATCGAATCATTGAAATACGTGTTAGAAGAAGATTTAAGTTTTCCTTGTAATAAAGAAAAAATAATTGAAAAATGTGGCTGGAAGCTTTTCGACCTCAACGATGAAAAAAGAATAAGGGTATCTGAAATTATTAAATATTTACCAAACATGAGTTTTTCTAACTTAAATGAGTTATTAGAAGTGGTTAAAGAACTAGATATATTTAATAAATTATGAAAATGTTAGATAATATTTTTTTAGGAACATCAGGTTGGCTATACAAAGATTGGATTGGTCCTTTTTATAATTTGAAAGAGAAAAGCTTTCTTCGTTACTATTCAAAATTTTTTAAAACTGTTGAGATTGATTCGACATTCTATAGCTTTCCTTCAGAAAAAGTTGTTGTTTCTTGGATTAAGAACACACCGATTGAATTCATTTTCACAGCAAAGATGCCTAAAGAAATTACGCATGCTAAAAATTTAGATGTGAAAAAGATCTCCGAAAAAATAAATCGTTTTGTTGATATTTTATCTCCTTTAATATCTTCGAATAAATTGAATTGCATCTTAATTCAATTTCCGCCCACTTTCAAATTAAATATAAAGGGTTTAGAAGAATTCTTATCCATTTTACCTTATAATATAAAGTACGCTGTAGAATTTAGAGATTTATCATGGATTAAAAATGAAACGTTCAATCTATTAGAAAAATATAATGTCGCATATACAATCGTAGATGAACCACTTTTACCTTCTGATGTTATAGTAACTTCTGATATAGCTTATATTAGATGGCATGGAAGAGGAGAAAAGCCTTGGTATAATTATAGGTATAACACAGAAGAACTTAATGTTTGGATACCTAAAATCCAAGAAGTAAGTAAAAGTGTAAAGGTAGTTTATGGATATTTTAACAACCATTTCCATGGTTATGCAGTTGAAAATTGCTTG